>Ga0207674_10000134_pt1 | contig 86377 bp, 92 predicted proteins | sample KBSCornC72_FD_184303 | JGI IMG/M metagenome (GOLD analysis project Ga0207674, IMG submission 184303) | Corn rhizosphere microbial communities from Kellogg Biological Station, Michigan, USA - KBS Corn C7-2 (SPAdes) (version 2) | ecosystem: Host-associated > Plants > Roots > Rhizosphere > Soil ...
CGGCCGTGGCGAACAAGGTACCGGCGCCGCACCAGGCGGCAACGTAACACCTCCGGCACAGAACGCGCCGGCCGCGACAGCGCCGACACCGAACACGCCACCGGCCGAGACCGGCGGTCGCAATCGGGAGAGGAATAGAGGCAATCGCGGTGAACAAGGTGCGCCGCAGGGTGGGAACGAGACGGCTCCAGCGCAAAACGCGCCGGCCGCGGCAGCGCCCGCTCCCAACAATCCTCCGGCCGAAACTGGCGGACGCAATCGGGAGAGGAATAGAGGTCGCGGCGAACAAGGCGCGCCGCAAGGTGGAAACGAGACGGCTCCAGCGCAAAACGCGCCTGCCGCTACCGCACCGGCGACGAATAATCCACCGGCCGAATCCGGCGGACGCGATCGCGAGCGCAACAGGGGCAACCGTGAACAGAATGCACCACAGAACGCCCCGGCCGCGACGCCACCGGGCGCCAATACGCCGCCCGCCAATACGGCGCAGCCTGATAATGGCACTGACAATCGTCACAAGAAAAAGAAGAACAAGAACGACACCACCGACACTACCGATCAGGGCACGCCGCCTAACTGACGATCATAGATGGAGCGTTCCGGCTAACGGCCGGGACGCTCCGCCCTTCTATCGGTTCATATGCTTGCCTTAGCCGTCGCGGCGAGGAAGACTCTGCTCTTCCTGGGAGGCGGGTATGATTTTCGAACAGCTTTCCGTCGGCGGCTGTCGCTCCTATGTCATCGGCTGTCCGACGACATTTGCGGCTGCGCTGATCGATCCCGAGATCCAACTGGTCGATCACTATCGCGCCACCGCGACACGCGACGGTTTGACGATCCGGTACGTCATCGACACCCACACCCATGCCGATCATTTTTCCGCTTCACGTCAGATCGGCGAAATGCTCGATATCCCCGTGGTGATGCACCGCGACAGCCCGGCGCCTTTCGTCGATCTCAGACTCGACGACGGGCAAATGCTGCTTGTCGGCGATCTGCGCGTGACGGCTTTGCACACACCTGGTCATACGCGCGACTCCATGTGCCTTGTCACGGCCGACAGAGTCTTTACCGGCGATACGCTTCTGATCGGAGGAACTGGCCGGACAGATTTGCCGACCGGCGACCCCGATGCGCTTTATGACAGCCTGTTCAACAAATTGCTGAAGGTCGATCCGGCGCTCGGCGTCTATCCGGCGCACGAATACAAAGGGCGAAGCCACTCATCCATCGCTGCCGAGCTGACCGACAATCCCCGCTTGCAAAAGAAAGAGCGGTCGGAATTCATCGCCATGATGCGGAACTTGAATCTGTCCGCTCCGACCCATCTCACGGAAGCCTTGCGCGTCAATATGAGCGGCGCAAAGAGCATCACTGAGCTTCTTGCCAAGGCGGCAGCAGCGGTCCCCTTCGTCAGTCTGGCCGAATTGAACGCGCAAGTCGCGAAGCGGAGCAACGATCTCATCGTGCTCGACGTGCGCGAAAAGGATGCGTTCGCGGCGAACCACGTTCCCACCGCCCGTCATTTGCCGCGCGGCCAGCTGGAGTTGCGCGTGAATGAGGAATTTCCCGATCCGACACTGCGCATCGTGGTGTGCTGCGAGTTCGGAAAGATCTCAACGCTTGCCGCGGCGACCTTGCGCGAACTCGGCTTTCTTCGCGCCGCCGCGCTCGACGGCGGCATGAAAGCCTGGCGCGAAGCCGGCTTTCCCGTCGAAAAGAGCTAGTGCGGTTGAATTCTATCCCTTGGGTTGCGCGACCACGCGCAGATAGGATTTCAGAGTCTTCCATCCGGCCGGATATTTCTGCTTTGCCTGCTCATCGGAGACCGATGTCGGGATGATCACATCCTGCCCAGGCTGCCAGTTCACGGGCGTTGCGACGGTATGCTTTGCCGTCAACTGGCAGGAGTCCAGAAGTCGAAGGACCTCGTCGAAGTTGCGCCCCGTGCTCATCGGATAGGTCAGCATCGCCTTGATCTTCTTATCGGGGCCGATGATGAAGACCGAGCGCACCGTTGCGTTATCCGCGGCCGTGCGCCCATCGGATTTGGTGCCCGCGCCTTCGGGCAACATATCGTAGGCCATTGCAACCTTGAGCTCCGGATCACCGATCATCGGATAATTGACGGCGTGGCCCTGGGTTTCCTCGATGTCCTTTGCCCAGCGCGCGTGATTGTTGACCGGATCGACGCTCAGTCCGATGATTTTCGTGTTCCGCTTGTCGAATTCCGGCTTCAGTCCCGCCATGTAACCAAGTTCGGTGGTGCAGACGGGCGTGAAGTCCTTGGGATGAGAGAACAGGATTGCCCAGCCGTTGCCGATCCAGTCGTGAAAGGAGATTTTGCCTTGCGTGGTGTCGGCAGTGAAGTTAGGGGCTTCGGAGTTGATCCTCAGAGACATGATCACGTCCTTTCGCAAGAGTTCATATAGTGAGCGCGTAAAAATACTATTCGAAGATTTTCGTCGGACCAAGACGTCCGATGTTCGGCTTGGTCGCGTCAGTGCGCCGTGCGTGGCGACAAGACGCGCAAGACGGCCTTTCCCTTGACGCTGGCGAGCGCGAAATAAAGTCGGTGACTTGACGGATCGACGGCGACGGCGTGTGCATCTTCGCCCACGAAAATGTCGCCGAGCGGGACGGGAACACCCGGATTCGTCACATCGAGCGTTGACATATTTCCCGACTCGGAAGCGATGTACAGCCGCTTCATGTCGGGATCCATTGCTAGAACATCGGGGTCATGCGCAATCGGTCGCGAACCCATGATGCGCTTCGCTTCAAGATCGACAATGGCCAAGACGTCATTGCCGTCACAGGCGACATAACCGACCGCGGTACCCGCGGCGATCGCCAAGCCATGAGGGTGACGGCAACCCGCAAGGGGAATGTCGGTCACAAAAATGTTCTTGATCGGATCGATCACCGCAAGCACATTGCGCGTCTGCAGCGGCGCATAGACTTTGCCCGTCGCGCGATCAAATTGAACATTACCGACCTGGCCCGCCATCTTGATGCGTGCCAACGGACGATTGTTCCGCGCGTCGATCACGGTCACCGCCGAACCGAGTTCGTCGGAAACGAAAACGCGCTGCTCCACCGGATCGTAGGCGATGCCGTCGGGAAAAACGCCGCCGGGAAGCCGCGAGACTTCCTTCAAAGTCTCGGAATCGAAAATGACCACCATGCCCGTACCAGACGACAGGCCCAGCATTCCGAGGCCGACGCGAAGGGATGAGGCAACTCCGGCTCCCGGAACGCTGGCATAAACACGATGCAATTGCGCAACCGCGAGCACGCCCGTGATTTTCGGCAGACCTGCGATTTCACGCACCAGCCGGTCGCTGGCGAGGTCGTACACAAGAAGTTTCCCCTCGCCCATTTTGGCGATGTAGAGCCTGCGCGCCTCTGCATCGACGCTCTGATAATCCGTCCTCCCGGTCGCATCGCCCAGTGGCACGTCACCGATAAGCGTGAACAGCGCTCGCGGGGAAGGAGATGTCACGCGCGCGTCCAGCGCCCTGGCAGGTCCATGCGAACTGACGATCAGCAAGGCTAGGAGTCCCAGAAGAGGCTGTATCTTCATGGTCGCGGACCTATGCGCCTGTTCGACATTTCTCGGACAGCCCGACGTATGTCTGCGTGCTCCTTTTTTTCCATGGCCAGCGCGCACACGGCAACGCTTCTCGCTTTGACAGCGCCGTGTTACAGAACGCGGCCCCTTGCCGGCGCGTCTCGCATGTCCCCTGCTCCCACTTCGAATAGCGCGACGCATCATCATCACAGCCACGCTCCCGCGCCGTCCAACCTCAACGTCTTGTTCGCGACCGGCGTCGCGCTCAACATCGCCATCGTGGGGCTCCAGACAGCCTACGGTCTCATTGCCCACTCGACAGCGCTTCTTGCCGACGCCGGTCACAACCTTGGCGATGTTATCAGTCTTGCCGTTGCCTGGGGCGCCGCCACGCTGACGAAGTTGCCTCCGACCGAACGTTTCACCTACGGCCTGCGCTCGACCTCCATTGTCGCCGCCGTGTTCAACGCTCTCTTCCTGCTCGTCGTGATGGGCGGGATCGCGTGGGAAGCGATCCGCAGATTGTCGGAACCGGTGGCGGTACAAGGTTCGGTCGTGATGGCGATCGCCGCTGTGGCCATCGTCATAAACGGTATCAGCGCCTGGCTTTTTTCGTCGGGCCGGCACCAAGACATCAACGTCCGCGGCGCCTTTCTTCACCTGTTGTCCGACGCCTTGGTGTCTTTCGGCGTGCTGATCTCCGGTGCCCTGATCGTCGTGACGCATTGGTATTGGCTCGACCCGCTTGCGACACTGATCGTGGTTGCCGTGATCATCTTTGGCACCTGGGATCTCCTGAAAGACTCGTTTCAAATGGTGCTTGGCGCGGTGCCCACCGGTATCGATCCCGGCAAGGTCCGCATTTTCCTGAGCGGGCTTCCTGGCGTCAGCCGGGTGCACGATCTGCACATCTGGCCGCTTAGCACCACGCAGACCGCGCTGACCTGTCATCTGGTGATGCCCGCGGGACATCCCGGCGATGAGTTTACATCTCGCATCGCCGAAAGACTTCACGCGCAGTTCAACATCGAACACAGTACGTTGCAGATCGAATTGTCGGAGGATGCGGACTGCCGGTTGCGCGATGACGACGTAATTTGAGCGCCCCGGCAGGCCGAATTGCTTATATGCGATACACAGGGGGCATGACGGTCCCGGATGGCGGCGGAGAGGGCGAATGTTGAGATGGTTCCAGGCTTTGATGCCGCGAGAGGACCGCTTTTTTGGCCTTTTCAACCAGCATGCGCTGACGCTTGTGGACGGCTCGAGGGCCCTTGCTGAACTGCTCCACGCCCGCGCGAGCGTGCCGGACGCCAGTCGCAGAGTCATGGACTTCGAAAATCAGGCTGACGTCATCACGCGCGATGTTTTGACTCTCACGAGACGATCTTTCATCACGCCATTCGACCGCAGCGATATCAAAGAACTCATTACCGCTCTGGACGATGCCATCGACCAAATGCAGAAGACAGCCAAGGCAATCGTCCTGTTCGAGGTTTCCGGCTTTGAGCCCCACATGGCGCAAATGGGCGACATCATCGTCGACGCCGCAAAGTTGACGGTCGATGCGGTCGCGCTTCTCGGTTCGATGCGCCAACAGGCGGTGCGGCTCAATGCCATCACGGAAGAAATCATCCGCCTTGAGGAGAGTGCCGATGGCTTACATGACCTTGGCATCAAAGAACTCTATGTGAAATACCGCGCCGGCAACGCCATGGACTTCATCGTCGGCACGGAAATCTACGATCACCTCGAGCGCGTCATGGATCGTTTCGAAGACGTCGCCAACTGCATAAGCGGGATCGCCATCGAACAAGCCTAGGAGACGGGGGAGCGCTTGCACATCCAGCTGCTGCTGATCGCGCTTGTCGCGACCGCCTTGCTGTTCGACTTTCTCAATGGTCTGCATGATGCGGCGAATTCCATCGCCACGATCGTGTCGACGCGCGTTCTGTCGCCGCGCTACGCGGTGGGTTGGGCCGCGTTCTTCAATTTCGTCGCCTTTCTGGTTTTCGGCCTGCACGTTGCAAAAACGATCGGCACGGGGATCGTCGCTCCGAACGTGATCACCGACCAAGTGATCTTTGGCGCCTTGATGGGCGCGATCGTGTGGAATGTGATCACCTGGCTAGGCGGCATTCCTTCGAGCAGTTCGCACGCTTTGATCGGCGGACTGGTCGGATCGGGCGTTGCACATTCCGGCTGGAGGGCCATCGTCTGGACGGGACTCGGCAAGACGATCGGCGCGATCTTTCTGTCTCCCGCGCTCGGCTTCGTGCTCGCGCTGCTGCTGGTTCTCGCCGTTTCATGGGCGTTCGTGCGCACGCGACCGGCTTTGGTCGATCTGATTTTTCGCCAAGCTCAGTTCGTTTCCGCTTCGCTCTACTCTCTCGGTCATGGCGGCAACGACGCGCAGAAGACGATGGGAATCATCGCGGCGCTCCTGTTCGCGCATGGCGCCCTTGGGGGCAGCTTCTTTGTCCCGCTTTGGGTCGTGCTGAGCTGCCAGGCGGCAATGGCGCTGGGCACACTCTTCGGCGGCTGGCGGATCGTGCGTACTATGGGCTCGCGAATCACCCGGCTCACCCCGCTTCAGGGGGTATGCGCGGAAACTGCGGGCTCGATCACCTTGTTCCTTGCGACCGGCTTTGGCATCCCCGTCTCGACGACGCACACCATCACCGGAGCAATCGTGGGGGTCGGCACCGCGCGGCGGACATCCGCCGTCCGTTGGAACGTCGCTAAAGACATTGTTATCGCTTGGGTGGTTACGATGCCGGCCTCGGGCGCCATCGGCGCGGTCTTTTTCTACCTGTACGGGCTGGTGGGATGAAGGCACATGTTGCAACACGCGAGGTGGCGGCCGCCAAAAAGCGGTCGGGCGTGCAGTATGCCGCGCTGCCTTATCGTGTGTCGTCGGCCGGTGTCCTCGAAGTCCTGCTGATCACGTCGCGCCGCACGCGCCGCTGGATCGTTCCCAAAGGTTGGCCGGTCGAAGGACTTGAGCCAGCGCAATGCGCCGCGCTGGAAGCACTGGAGGAAGCTGGCGTCAGCGGCGATATCGATCGCATGCCCGTCGGCCACTATCGTTATCTGAAGCATCACAAATCCCGACCGAGCGAACCGTGCAAAGTCGAAGTCTATGCCTTGAAGGTCCGCCAGCAGCGCAAATCGTGGAGCGAAGGCGATGAGCGCGAACGACGCTGGTGCACGCCGGCCGACGCAGCCGCAGCCGTTGCAGAGCCACTTCTGCGGTTGCTGATTTTGGAATTCGAAGAGCGGTTCCTGGCAAAGTAGCGTACGGCGCGCTTCCGAGCCACCGTGGAACCATCTGACTGCGACACTTCTCGGCCGCGCACTTTGGCAAGCCCCGAGCGGCATGCATAATCGAACGCGCAAATCCTACGCATCGGATTGGTCATGAGCGAACATGGTGATGAAAGCTTGCTAGTCGCGCGCGTCGCGGCGAAACAAGCCGAAGCCCGCTACAGTGTGGACATCCGCACAGGTCATCATACGTTGATCGGCGACGAGCCGGTGTCGGCGGGCGGCGGCGACAAGGGCCCCTCGCCTTTCGGACTTGTTCTGGCGGGACTGGCCGCCTGCACAGCGATCACGCTTCGCATGTACGCCGAGCGGAAGAATTGGCCGCTCACGGGTCTTGCCGTCGATTTGCAATATTTTCGCGAAGGCAAGAGCTTCCGTATCGAGCGCGCTCTGCAGTTGGATGGCAGCCTTGATGGCGAACAGCGCGCACGCATGGCCGATATTGCCGAGCGCACGCCGGTGACATTGGCGCTGAAAGCGGGTGCCACGATCAATACAACGCTTCGATAGCGGCAAGTTCGTTGGCAGCGCAGACATCATGGTAGCGGAGACCCCGGAAGCACGCGTCACCCTTGATTTCCTGGCGGCGGAACCCTTCTCGATCCTTCGCCTTCGAGATGGCCGCGCACTCTCGTATCTCGAGGTCGGCGTGCCGACCGGCCCCGCCATCTTTCATTTTCACGGCCACGGTTCGTCGAGGCTTGAAGCGCTGATGCTCGAGGAGCAAGCGCTCAAACTCGGTGTGCGCGTCATCGCCTTCGACCGGCCGGGCATCGGACGATCGGATCCCCGAAGCGGCGACCCGCTGTTGGACTGGCCGTCGGACATGGCCGCGGCTGCAGACTTGCTCGGGATCGCTCGCTTTGCCGTACAAGGCATGTCGGCCGGCGCACCCTATGCACTAGCCTGCGCGCACCGCATCCCCGAGAGACTTACCGCTTGCGCGCTGGTGAGCGCGGTACCGCCGCCGGAGATCGCCAGACGCTCCGGCCCGAGGCTCAGGCGGTTCGCCTGGTGGGTGGCGCACCGATTCCCGAACTATCTGCGCCGGCGGCTGGAACAATTCCGCCCGGACGGTCTGCCCGACGAAGAGATGGTCCAGCGCCGCATGCTTCGGGTGTCGCAATGGCTTGGCGGCGAGGACGAGATCCTGATGCACAATGCAGACCTGCGAACGCTCCTGGCGCGAACCATGGTCGAGACAGCGCGTCAGGGGGCGAGCGCCAATCGTCGCGAAATCGAGCGTTTGGTCCGTCCTTGGGGCTTTGACGTCCGCCAAATCAAGCTCGAACGCATGTTTCTTTGGCATGGAGACAAAGATCGCATCATGCCGATCGGCCCGGCGCACCTTCTGGCAAAGCGGCTTGGCGCTTGCCAGGCAGTTTTTTATCCGGACGAGGGTCATTTCTCTGTCCTGGTCAATCGTTCCGCTGAACTTCTCGCGGCACTCAATGTCTCTTGATGCGGTGCGATTTGACTTTTGGCGGCCGGACCTGATCCTGAACTGCAATCAATCGGACCGCTGCACGAGACCGACATGGAATCGAGCTCACCCTCCGCCCATGCGGTCGTTCGCGACGCTATAGGACCCGATCTGCCTCTGATCGATGCCTTGGCCTGCATCGCGCTTGGAGTTGTCTCACTGCTGTTGGCAGGTGTCCTGCCCGAGATTCTTGGCGCCCTGGCCGACGAACATCGCATCTCGGTTTCCGGCATCGGCCTGGCGGCGACGTTCGAAGCGCTGTCCATGGGGCTGACGACTGCGGTCGCCAGCACCTGGCTCCCCGCTTCCCGACTGAAGCTTGTCGGAGCCGTCGCGCTTCTGGCTCTGGCTCTCGCCGATTTCGCGACGATGCAAGCGCATGGCGCCGGCGTGATGGCCGCTCGAACGCTCGCAGGCGTGCCGGAAGGTTGTCTGCTTTGGATCATGACCAGCATGATCGCCCGCACCCGGACGCCGGAACGCTGGGCCGGATTGTTCTTCGTGATCTCGACGGCCGCGCAGTTCGCACTCGCACTGATCTTCGCGCGTTGGGTATTGCCGGAGGATGGCGCAGACGGCGGGTTCGCCGGTTTAGCAATGATCAGCTTGATCGGCCTTGTCTTCCTGATTTGGGTTCCCGCCAGGTTCGCACCCTTGCCCAAGCCCGAAGGTGAAAGCGGCGCGCCGCCGCCGCGCGGCTGGTTCGCACTGCTGGCCACGCTGATCTATGTGGGTGCCACCGGCACAGTCGGCATTTATATCCAGCCACTTGCGCATGAATCCGGACTTGATGTGGAGGTCGTACGAACATCTGTGTCGGTCTCGCTCGCCGCCCAGATTGCCGGCGGATTTGCTGCGACTTTATTGGCCGGACATATTCGCTATTTCACGGCCTTCGTCATTTCGACCGTCACGTTTCTGGCGGTCTGGGCAGTATTTCTTTTCCACCCGCCAGGATGGGCCTTCATTGCGGCAAACGCCGCTGGCGGGCTCATGGGGATCTTTATGTCTCCGTTCCTGGTTCCTATGACGATCGAGGCCGACCCTTCCAGACGCGCCGCTGTGCAAAGTGGCGGAACACAAGTGCTCGCCGGAGCGCTTGGACCTTTCGCGACATCGTTCGTCGTCGGCGACAACGATGTGCATGGCGCGATCTTCCTCGGCGGCGTCGGCCTTCTCGTCGGCATGGTCTTGATCGCGATGCTTCACTTCAGCGCGCAACCCATTGCGCGAAACATTGCCGAGGTCTAACCGTAACTCTTCAGGCGCGAAGATTTCGCGTACAACTCGAGCGAAGGAAATGCGAGATGGCCCGCAAGACAAAAAAATCAACGAAGAAGAGCAAGCGCGCGATGAAGAAGAGAGCGCCCGCGCGTCGCAAAGTCGCCGCCAAGTCCACGGCGAGAAAGACGAAGCGCGTTGCCAAGAAGGCCAAGCGGGCGACAAAGGCAAAAATGGTGAGGCGGCCCAAGGTCGTGGAAGCTGCGCCGGCGGCTCCAGCGATGCCGGATGTCGTGATCTCTGGAACTTGAAGGCCTTCCGTCAGATGAAATCGCTCGCCGTCACCCAGAGTGCGGCGAGCGATTCAATTCCTCTGGCATCGGCGTCATCGAATCTGGCACGTGACGGGCTGTCCAGATCCAGGACGCCGGCAAGCCGGTCGCCCTGAAGCAGCGGCACGACGAGTTCGGAGCGCGATGCGATATCGCATGCGATGTGGCCCGGAAACGATTCCACGTCCGCCACGATCAAGGACTTTTTTTGCGCCGCGGCGCTGCCGCAAACGCCTTTGCCGACCTCAATTCGCACGCAGGCCGGTTTGCCCTGAAACGGGCCGAGCACCAAAATGGAGCCGCGTAGAAAGTAGAAGCCGGCCCAGTTGAGGTCCGTGAGCCCCATCCAAAGCAGCGCAGAGAGATTGGCCGCGTTGGCGATCGGGTCCCGTTCGCCGCGAAACAGACCTTCGGCCATCAAGGCGAGCTCGCGATAGATCTCTGGCTTGCTGCCCGTCGGTCGCTCGCCTTCGAACATCTACTTTTCCGGCGCAAATTTCAGCGCGGCGCCATTCATGCAATAGCGCAAGCCCGTCGGTGCCGGCCCGTCAGGAAAGACATGTCCCAGATGTCCGCCGCATTTGGCACAATGAACTTCATCGCGGCGCATGCCATGGCTGGTGTCGAGCGTGGTTGCAACCGCGCCCTCTCGCGGCGCATAAAAACTCGGCCAGCCGCTGCCGCTTTCATATTTGGTCTTAGATTCAAATAGCTCTGTGCCGCAACCGGCGCAGACATATTGGCCGTCTCGTTTTTCGTAGTTCAAGGGGCTCGAGCCCGCACGCTCGGTACCGTGCTCGCGCAGCACACGGAATTGCTCGGGCGTGAGCACGTCCTTCCAGTCTTTCGCTGCCTTTGTGTCCGTCATGCAAAGCTCCAATTCGATTCCTGCATTATACGTCTGGCGACCATGGTCTGTTACGGCAGGCCAGCGGTTTGTTTCAGAAGTTCCGTCAACCGCCCCTTATTCCCGAACGCCCAGCTGCCGCCATAGGCAATATCGTCGACCCGCCAACCTGCCGGTGTCTTCACCAGGAGAACGGTGTCGTTCCAAGTCGTCGGTTTTGCAGTCTTGTCGTCATGCTCCAGCTTGATCGAGCAGCGCCCCTTCGCGCTGTCGCCAGTACACGTGCCGATTGCGACCGATGTTGCGCCTTCGAACAGCGAGGTGAAGAGATCGCCCTCGAGAAGCGGCGGCGAGTCCTTGTTCGCCTTGGCAAATCGCGTTTCTGCAGCTTCGGCCTCGCTCAGGAGAGTCTCGAGGGTCGGTGAGAGGAACGGGGCGTATTTCGCGCGATCCGCAGCGGATGGAATTCCGTCGGACGGATGAAACGTCTGGTACACGCCATAAAAGCCGCTGACCACCGCTGCCATGCCATCCCCCCCGCCGCCAGCCGCGAATGCCGCCCTCGCCACGGACAAAATCGACAGTACCGCCAGCAGAAAAAGCCGCATCAACGCGCTTTTAGCGAGTCACGGATTTCACGCAGGAGCTGGACTTCTTCTGGCGGGGGCGGCGGTGTCGCCGGCTTCGGCTGCCGCTGCAGTTTGTTGATCTGGCGAATGAGCATGAAAAGCACGAACGCCACGATGACGAAGTTCAACAACGTGTTGATGAAAAGGCCGTAGTTCAGCGTGACAGCGCCGGATTCCTGCGCTGCCTTCAACGTCGCCAGACTGTGATCGCCCTTGAGCGTGAGGAAGAAGTTGGAAAAGTCGATGCCGCCGAGGAGCAATCCGATAGGCGGCATCAGGACATCCTTGACCAGCGAGTTGACGATTCCGGTGAACGACGCGCCGACGATCACGCCGACCGCCAGGTCGATGACACTGCCGCGCATGAGAAAGGTTCTGAATTCCGAGAACATGGAGCCACCACCGTTTAGACCCGAATGAAGGCTAGTCCTGGCTGCCTGCCCCAACAAGATTGCGCGCTCTGAGGAGGGAAATGCCGAGCCAACCGACCCCAAGTCCCGAAAGCACGCCGATCGTGTTGGCCAACTCGTCAAAAATGTCCGCGTCGCGCCCCGTGAAGCCTTGAATGATTTCGAGGGCGCCACCCATGAGCACCAACCCCAGGGCCCACCACAAGGCATTGCGATTTGCCCGGACTGCGATCGTCGTCATCAGGCTCAATCCGAAATAAGCGGTGAAGTGCAGCGACTTGTCCCAAAAGTAGGACTCAAGAAGGCCGATGGCCGACAGATGCGTGAGCTCGCCGAAAATGACGACCACAAGCGCCGGCGCTATCAACCATGAATCGATCCGGCGAAGTTGGTGCAAAAGATTTCTGAACGTCACGCGTCGCGATCCCGCGAATGAAGAAAAACTTACAATTAATTCAATTGGTTAAATGGCCGTCGGTGATCTGTCCAGTCGTTCCTTTCGAAGCGGCTGCGCGCTGGGTGCCAACCTTTTGCGCGCGAGGTTGCAAAATGTCCGGCTTTCCGTATAACGCGCCCTCTTTCGTGAGCCGCCCGGCGGGGCATGCCGTGGCGACTCGTAAAGCGAGAGGCCCTTTCGGGGCCAGAGGAGACGCAAAATGCCCAAGATGAAGACCAAATCGGGCGCGAAAAAGCGCTTCAAATTCACCGCGACGGGAAAGATCAAGACTCACCAGGTGGGTAAGCGTCACCGTCTGATCAGCAATTCGCCGGCCCGTACCCGCGACTTGCGCGGTACAGATTTGTTGTCCAAATCCGAAACCCAGCGTGTGAAACGCTGGATGCCCTACGGTTGAGATAGGACCATGTCACGCGCCCCTCGTTCCGTCGCCAGTCACGCCCGCCGCAAGAAAGTCTTCAAGCAGGCCAAGGGCTTCTACGGCCGCCGCAAGAACACGATTACTTCGGCCAACGCCGCTGTCGATCGCTCGCTGCAGCACAATTATATCGGTCGCAAGGAAAAGAAGCGTAATTTCCGCGCGCTCTGGATCCAGCGCATCAATGCCGGCTGCCGTCTCTACGGCATCACCTACAGCCGATTTATCAGCGGGCTCGCCAAGGCGGGCATCGAGATCGACCGCAAGGTCCTCTCCGATCTCGCCACGCACGAGCCCGAAGCCTTCAAGGCTCTGGTGGATCAGGCCGGCGTAAAAGCCTAAGTCGCAAAACCCATCGGAGCTTTCGGGTCTTGGCAATCGCCAAGGCGCGTGATTCAAGCCATTCCGACAAGGGTTTCAAATGAGCGACAGTCACAGTCTACAGCGAGAAATCTTGGGCGCCATCGCAGCTGCCCCGGACGAGGCGGCCTTGGAGTCGATCCGAGTCGCGGCGCTCGGAAAGAAAGGGGCGATCAGCGAACTCTTGAAAACGCTCGGCGCCATGACGCCGGACGAACGCAAGGTCAATGGGCCTCTGTTTAACGGATTGCGCGACCAGGTCGCGAACGCCATCGCCAGGCGCAAGGCCGCGCTCGCCGATGCGCTACTGAACGCACGCCTCGGCAACGAGACGATCGACATCACCTTGCCTCCGCGCCCGGAACCGCAAGGAAGCATTCATCCCGTCTCGCAGGTGTTCGATGAGATCACGACGATTTTGGCCGACCTTGGCTTCGCCGTCGCGGAAGGCCCGGACGTCGAATTTGACGATTACAATTTCACCAAGCTGAACATCCCGCCCGACCACCCCGCGCGCCAGATGCAAGCGACGTTCTATCTCGGCAAGCAAGAGAATGGCGATCAGCACATCCTGCGCACGCACACCTCGCCGGTCCAGGTGCGCACGATGTTGAAACAGAAGCCGCCGATCCGCATCGTCGCGCCGGGACGAACCTATCGCGTCGATAGCGATGCCACCCATTCGCCGATGTTCCACCAGTTCGAGCTTCTGGTGATTGAGGAAGGAATCCATCTCGGCCATCTCAAATGGACGATCGAGGAATTCTGCAAGGCGTTCTTCGAAGTCGGCATGGTCGAATTGCGCGCGCGTCCGAGTTACTTCCCCTTCACCGAGCCCTCGGTGGAGTGGGATCTCAGATGCGATCGCTCCGTGCCAAACCAGATCAAGTTCGGCCAAGGCAATGACTGGCTTGAACTCGGCGGCTCCGGCATGGTCAATCCGCGCGTGCTTGAGATGTGCGGCATCGATCCGGATATCTATCAGGGCTTCGCCTTCGGTGGCGGGATCGACCGACTCGGCATGCTGAAATACGGCATTCCCGACATCCGCTCGTTCTTCGAGTCGGACCTGCGCTGGCTGCGCCACTACGGCTTCGCTGCGCTCGACATGCCGTCCCTCGACGGAGGGTTGTCGCGATGAAATTCACACTCTCTTGGCTCAAGGAGCATCTCGAAACCGATGCCGAGGCCGACGTCATCGCCGAGAAGCTGACGTCCATCGGTCTCGAAGTCGAAACCGTGGAAGATGCGGGCGCGCGGCTGAAAGCGTTCGTCGTCGCCCATGTCGTATCCGCGGAGAAGCATCCCAACGCCGACAAGTTGAAGCTGTGCGTGGTCGATGACGGTTCTGGCAGTCCGATCCAGGTGATCTGTGGCGCGCCCAACGCCCACACCGGCATGAAAGGCGTATTCGCGCGACCGGGCACGATCATTCCTGCGACCGGTGAAGCGCTCAAAGTCGGAACCATTCGTGGCATCGAATCGCGTGGCATGTTGTGCTCGGCGCGCGAACTCATGCTGGGCGATGAACATGACGGCATTATCGAGCTCCCATCGAATGCCAAGATCGGTGACCCGGCCGCCAAGGCGTTGGGCCTGACCGATCCGGTGATCGACGTTTCACTCACGCCCAATCGCGGCGACGCGGCGAGCGTCTTCGGCATTGCACGCGATCTGGCTGCATCTGGACTTGGAACCTTGAAGGACGGAACAGTCAGCCCGGTCAAAGGCAAATTCACTTCACCCAAATCCATCGCACTGAACTTTCCTCCCGATGCGGCCGACGCCTGCCCGCTCTTCGCCGGCCGCATGGTGCGCGGTGTCAAAAACGGTCCGGCGCCGAAATGGGTCCAGGATCGCCTGAAGGCCGTTGGATTGCGCCCGATCTCGGCCTTGGTCGACGTGACAAATCTGATCTCGCTCGACCGTGGACGGCCCCTACATGTCTTCGACGCCGACAAGCTCAGCGGCAATCTGCAAGCAAGGCTCGCAAAAGCCGGAGAACAAATTCTCGCGCTCGACGGCAAGACCTATGGGCTCGAGGCCGGAATGACCGTCATTGCCGACGACGTGGTCGCGCGCGGCATTGCCGGGGTCATGGGCGGAGAGGACACAGGCTGTTCCGACACGACGACGAACGTCTTCATCGAGTCCGCCTATTTCGATCCTGCGCGCACTGCACGCACGGGACAGAAACTCGGCATTCTCTCCGATGCGCGCTACCGCTTTGAGCGCGGTGTCGATCCGGAGTTCGTGGTTCCTGGGCTCGAACTCGCGACCAAGCTGATCCTGGAGTGGTGCGGCGGCGAACCTTCCGAGACTGTCGTTGCGGGATCTGTTCCAAATTGGCGCCGCGTGATCGACTTTGATCCCGACTATATCGCGCGCCTGGGGGGACTGAAGGTAGCCAAGTCTGAGACGATATCGATACTGAAACGTCTGGGATTCGGCGTCGAGGACGGTTCGCCCGTGAGAGTCACGCCGCCGTCCTGGCGAAGCGACGTGGCAGGAAAGGCCGATCTTGTCGAGGAAATCGTGCGCATCCATGGCGTCAACCGCGTGCCGTCACAGGCCCTGGTGCGTGCCGATGCTGTCGCAAAGCCCACACTGACGCCCGCCCAGCGCCGCACCCGTGCGGTCCGTCGCGCCCTGGCCGCTCGCGGTTTCAACGAAACGGTCAACTACTCCTTCATTCCGCGCGACGACGCCAAACTCTTTGGCGGCGGCGATGAGGCCCGGCAAGTCGAGAATCCGATTGCATCCGACCTCGACGCGCTTCGTCCAAGCGTGCTGCCGTCCCTTCTTGCCGCGGCAAAACGCAATGAAGCACGTGGTTTCAACGATCTGATGTTGTTCGAGATCGGTGTGCAATTCGAAAGCGGTGTGCCGGGAGCGCAGGAAATCGTCGCCGCCGGCATTCGCGTGGGAGAAGGAAGCCGCAGCTGGACAAAGGCTTCGCATCCGTCCGACGCGTTCGATGCGAAGGCCGACACGTTGGCCATCATCGAGACCGCGATGGGCGGGCCGATGACGGCTCCCATCAAGCCCGGCGCGCCGGCCTGGTATCATCCCGGGCGCTCGGGCACGCTTGCATTGAGCCACAAGCTGCTTGCCCGGTTCGGCGACATTCATCCCAAGGTCCTGGCCGCGTTCGATCTCAAGGGTCCGGTCTCCGGCTTTGAAGTTCTGCTCGAGGCTCTTCCCGAGGCGAAATCGAAGGGCAAGGCTCGGCCGGTGTTTTCGCCCTCGCCGTTCCAGGCGGTTGAGCGTGACTTTGCCTTCCTCGTCGATGTGACGGTACCGGCCGACGACATCCTTCGTGCCGCCAGGAGCGCCGAGCGGAATCTCATCGAAGCCGTCGCGATCTTCGATGTCTATGAAGGAAAAGGCGTGCCGGAAGGCAAGAAGTCGCTTGCGATCTCGGTGCGGATTCAACCCAAGGACAAGACCCTGACAGAGCCCGAGATCGAGGTGGTGGCGCAAAAGATCGTAACCGGCGTCGCCAAGGCGACAGGCGCGGCTCTTCGCACCTAGGCCCTCTCGTCACAATCCCGCCAAATCGGCGGCTGATTGTCTCTTATTCTCGGGAGGGCGTGATGATCCAGCGCTTCGATCTTGTCATTGTCGGCGGGAGTTTCGCGGGCCTCGCCTGCGCACGCACGGCCGCGCTCCGCGGTCTCAAAGCCGCGGTGATCGATGGTAAGCCCGAACCGGGTGCGCGCGTGCGTACGACGGGAATCGTCGTGAAAGAAGCGAGCGATGATTTCGATCTGCCGGCGCGACTGATGCGCAAGATCCGTGGCGTTCGCCTCTACGCGCCGAACGATCGCTCGCTTGATCTTTCTGCGCCGGGCTATTTCTTCCAGGCAACCGATACGCCGGGCGTCTTGCGTTGGATGGCCTGCGAGGCCGAGCGGGCCGGCGCCAAGCTGTTCTATGGCCGCAAATTCAGCGACGGCATCGAGCATGCACGCGGCGTGGCGCTCCCCTCGCTGGGCCTGCATGCCAATTTTCTCGTCGGGGCAGACGGGGCACGCTCGCAGGTCGCCGCGCACTTTGGCCTCGACCGCAACCGGCGTTTTCTGGCCGGTTTGGAAATCGACTGCGAGCCGCTTGCCGGCCTCGATTTGCGGTTCCTGCACTGCTTCGCGGACAGCCGCATAGCGCCCGGATACATCGCCTGGATCGTGCCGGGCGTCGACCACACGCAGATTGGCGTGGCTGCCAGACGGCCTGCCAAGCCGGATCTCGGCGAGCTCTTGCTGCGCTTGAAAACAGTGCTCGACATTCGCGAGATCAAGGTCGTGGCGCGACGCAGTGGACTTATCCCGAGCGGTGGAACACTTCGGCACTTAGGAACCAATCGCGTCATGCTGATTGGCGACGCGGCAGGGATGGTCTCACCGGTTACCGGCGGCGGCATCCATACGGCGCTGCATTTTGGCCGGCGCGCGGCGCAGCTTGTTTCGGACTATCTCGCAGATCGCGGTCCGCATCCGGTGGGCGCTCTGTTGCGCGAGGCTCCGCGCTACCGCGTCAAGCGGACGCTACGACGTCTGCTCGACACCGCGCCGTCGAACGGCCTGATCAACGCGTTTCTGATGACGGGGCCGATGAAAGCCATCGCCCAGCGGGCGTATTTCCATTCGCGGTCCGGCTCGCAGGAGTCGTTCGACGCCTGGTCGAAGGAATTCGAGCGGGGCGATCTGGAGACCACTCCGCCGCAGGTGCCAGGACCGACCTTGCGCTTGATCTGAACGGCGACATCCGCGCATCTTAGCGAGGCATGACGCTCTCCAGCTTCGATCGCCGCAGCGCGCTCGCCTTCATCATCGCCTTCGGCATCGTCTCGCTGTTCGCGGACATGGCCTATGAAGGCATGCGCGGATTGAACGGTCCGTTTCTGGGTACACTCGGCGCCAGCGGCGCGGCTGTCGGCGTGATTGCCGGCGGCGGCGAGCTAGTCGGTTATCTCTTACGACTGGTGTCGGGACGGATCGCCCAGCGCACCGGCGCCTACTGGCCGCTGGCGATCGGCGGCTATGCGCTCACCATGGCGGCCGTTCCGGCCATGGCCTTCGTCTTCAACTGGCAGACTGCAGCCGTCTTTGTGGTGCTGGAACGCGCCGGCAAGGCGACTCGCAGCCCCGCCACGAATACGATGCAGAGCCGCGCCGGCGATCATATCGGTCAGGGCTGGGCCTTCGGTCTGCAAGAAGCACTCGACCAGACGGGCGCCATCATCGGTCCGCTGATCACGTCTTATGTGCTGGCCCGACATGGCGATTACCACGCCGCTTATGGCTGGCTGGCGGTCCCCGCTGCACTCACGATGTTGAGCGTCGCGATCATTGCAGTGCGCTACGGCTTCGCCGGCCATATCAGGCAGCCGACTTCGCATGAGGCGCAGGCCACGTTCTCGCGCGCCTTCTGGTTCTACGCAGCGAGCGCGGCGCTTCTCGGATTCGGCTTTGCGGACTTTTCGCTCATCGCCTACCACTTTGCGCAAGCGTCCATCGTTTCGAAGGCCTCTGTTCCGATTTTCTACGCGATCGCCATGGGCGCATCGGGTGCCGGCGCCCTGTTGTTCGGCCTTTTGTTCGATCGTCGCGGACTGATCGTGATGGTCCCCGTTATTCTCCTTGGCGCGGTCGCCACCCCGCTCGTTTTTCTCGGTCAAGCGGCGGCCGCGCTCGGTGGAACGATCCTGTGGGGCATGGCGGTCGGAACGCAGAATGCGTTGATGTCGGCGTCCGTCGCCAAGCTTGTGCCGGAAGCCGGTCGCGCCCGCGCCTACGGCCTCTTCTCGGCCTTGTTCGGGACGTCTTGGTTTGCCGGCAGCGCCCTTCTCGGTTTCTTGTACGACCGCTCGCTGGTTCTGGTCGCCGTGGTATCGATTGCCGCGCAGCTCTTGTCGATCATTCCCCTGATCGCGGCGATCCGCGCTACAGCGCGTTCCTGAGCAGCGCCGGCGCGCTGGCGAACTGTTCGCTCAGGCGATTGAATTCGGCTTTCGCCAAAGGATTTGAACGCTGGTGTCGTTCTGCGAAGATGATCTCGTTCTTGAGCGTGTGTTCCAGCCCCGTCAATTCGGTGACGCGCACCCTGTAGCCCTGGGCTTCCAGAAAAAGTCCCCGCATCACATTGGTCAGATGGGCGCCGAACTCGCGACGTTGGATCGGATGGCGCCACAATTGGCGCAGCGGACCGGCGTTCGCTTCGAGCGCTGCGGCCATCTCGGCCTGACAGCACGGCACCAATGCGACGAACCGCGCCTCGTGGCGCAACGCGAACAGGATGGCTTCATCGGTTGCGGTGTCGCAGGCATGGAGCGCCGTGACGACGTCGGCGCGCGCGCCAGGCAATGTCGCGGCGGCGATTGTCCCCGCGATGAACTCCATTCGCTTGAAATCACTGTCGGCGGCGAGGCGCTGCGACGTTTCGATCAAGTCGTCGCGCGCTTCGACGCCGTAGACCAGACCGCGCCCCTGCTGAGCAAAGTACAAATCGTAGAGAATGAATCCGAGATAGGACTTTCCCGCGCCGAGGTCGGCCAGAACCGGCTGCGTCTGCTCGGCAAAGGCCCAGTCGAGTGCGGGTTTGATCAATTGCGCGAGATGGAGAACCTGCTTCAGCTTGCGCCGCGAATCGGCATTGAGCGCGCCGTCGGACGTGAGGATGTGCAACGCCTTGAGCAGCGCGACGGACTGTCCCGGCCACAATTCGCGGATTGCCTGTCTCGGGTTCGCGCCGCGCCGCTTCGCGGTTTTCTGTACCGGATGCCGTGCCATGGAGCTCGAACCTAGCCCAAGAATGACCGGAAATGCTGAAAATATGGCGAGCTAGACCAGCGACGCGCCCGCCGCTATACCCCCGCCCCTGGCATCCGAGACTGCATGACCGAACTCTCGCACATCCGAAACTTTTCCATCGTCGCCCATATCGACCATGGCAAGTCGACGCTGGCTGACCGGCTGATTCAATTCACCGGCGGACTGACCAATCGCGAGATGAAGGATCAGGTGCTCGATTCGATGGATATCGAGCGTGAGCGCGGCATCACCATCAAGGCCCAGACCGTTCGCCTCGCCTACAAGGCCAAGGACGGCGAGACCTACGTCTTAAATCTCATGGATACGCCCGGCCATGTCGACTTCGCGTATGAAGTCAGCCGCTGCCTTGCGGCCTGCGAAGGCGCGCTTCTGGTTGTCGATGCGAGCCAGGGCGTGGAGGCCCAGACACTCGCCAATGTCTACCAGGCGATGGATGCCGATCTCGAAATCGTGCCCGTGCTCAACAAAGTCGACCTGCCCGCGGCCGAACCCGAACGCATTCGGCAGCAAATCGAGGATGTGATCGGCATCGATGCATCGCAAGCAGTGTCGATCTCGGCCAAGACCGGCCTCAACATCGACCAGGTCCTTGAGGCCGTGGTAACGCGACTGCCGCCGCCAAAAGGTGATGTCGCGGCGCCGCTGAAAGCCCTGCTCGTGGACAGTTGGTACGACGCCTATCTCGGCGTCGTCGTTCTGGTGCGCATCGTCGATGGCCAACTGCGCAAGGGCCAGAAGATCCGCATGATGCAGTCCGATGCGGTTTATCAAGTCGAGCGCGTCGGCGTTTTCACGCCCAAGCAAGAGACGGTTGAGTTGCTTGGCCCCGGCGAAGTGGGATTCTTGACTGCTCAGATCAAGCAGGTGGCAGATACCCAGGTCGGCGACACCATCACCGACGAGAAGAAAGGTGCGACGACCGCCCTCCCCGGCTTCAAACCGGCGCAGCAGGTGGTGTTTTGCGGCCTCTTCCCCGTCGATGCGGCGAATTTCGAAGACCTGCGCGAGGCCCTTGGCCGGCTGCATCTGAACGATGCGAGCTTCACCTATGAGATGGAATCCTCTGCTGCGCTCGGCTTCGGATTTCGCTGCGGCTTTCTGGGCCTGCTGCACCTCGAAATCGTGCGCGAGCGGCTGGAGCGCGAATTCAATCTCGATCTCATCGCCACCGCTCCGAGCGTGATCTATCACATCCACCTGCGCGACGGCACGATGAAGGAATTGCACAATCCGGCCGACATGCCCGATGTGATGAAGATCGAGCGCATAGACGAGCCCTGGATCAAGGCCACGATCTTTGTTCCCGACGATTATCTGGGCGCGGTGCTCAAGCTTTGCGAGGATCGGCGCGGCCGCCAGGTCGAACTCACCTATGCCGGCAGCCGCGCCATGGTGGTCTACAAGCTGCCGCTCAATGAAGTCGTCTTCGACTTTTACGATCGATTGAAATCCGTTTCGCGCGGCTATGCCAGCTTCGATTATCACATCGAAGGCTACGAAGAAGGCGACCTCGTCAAAATGTCGATCCTCGTCAACGGCGATTCCGTCGATGCGCTCTCGATGGTCGTCAATCGCCAGCGTGCCGAGGGGCGCGGCCGCGCTATGTGCGAGAAGCTGAAGGAGCTGATTCCGCGCCACATGTTCGTCATCCCGATCCAGGCGGCGATCGGCGGCAAGATCATCGCGCGCGAAACGCTCTCGGCCTTGCGCAAGGACGTGACGGCCAAGTGTTATGGCGGCGATATCACGCGCAAGCGCAAGCTCCTCGACAAGCAGAAGGAAGGCAAGAAGCGGATGCGCCAGTTCGGCAAGGTGGAGATCCCGCAAGAGGCCTTCATCGCTGCCCTGAAGATGGATCAGGACTAGGCCTGGGACGGAACCGCCTGATGCGACCAAGCGTGGCCCTGATCGATTATGGTTCCGGCAACCTGCGTTCGGCGGAAAAGGCCCTGGCGCGCGCCGCCGAAGAAGGCGCAACGAACCACGATATTGTGGTGACGTCGGACGCGCGTGTCGTCGCCGATGCCGAGCGGATCGTTCTTCCCGGCGTTGGCGCCTTTGCCGACTGCATGGCGGGGCTCTCTGCTCTTCCCGGCATGATCGAAACCCTGACGCAGCGTGTCCTGGAACAGCACAAGCCATTTCTGGGCATCTGTGTCGGCATGCAATTGATGGCGGCGGTTGGACGTGAATTCGGGGACCATTCCGGCCTGGGCTGGATCGAAGGTGACGTCGTCAGGCTCGCGCCATCCGATCCGTCGTTGAAAATTCCGCAGATGGGCTGGAACGAATTGTCCCTAAGCCGCGAGCATCCGCTTCTTTCAGGAATTGCGCCGGGGGCGCATGCCTATTTTCTGCATTCCTACGCGATGAGGCCCGACCGGCCATCGGACGTTTTGGCCACCACGGAGTTCGGCGGTGCGGTCACTGCCGCGATCGTCCGCGACAATTATGCCGGGGTGCAATTTCACCCGGAGAAAAGCCAGGTGGTCGGATTGAGGCTGCTTGGCAATTTTCTGACCTGGCGACCATGATCATCTTCCCTGCCATCGATTTGAAAGACGGGAGCTGCGTGCGACTGAAGCGCGGTGTGATGTCCGAAGCGACGATTTTCAACGCCGACCCAGCCGATCAGGCAAAGCGCTTTCAGCAAGCCGGATTTTCCTGGTTGCATTGCGTCGATTTGAACGGTGCCTTCGAGGGCCGCTCGGCCAATGGCGATGCGGTGCGCGCGATCCGATCAGCGGTCGAATTGCCCATTCAACTGGGGGGTGGCATTCGCGACATGGCCGCGATCGAAACCTGGATCGAAGCGGGAATTGCGCGCGTCGTGTTGGGCACTGCAGCGCTACGAAATCCTGCGCTTGTCAAAGACGCCGCGCGCACCTTTCCCGGAAAGATCGTCGTTGCGGCAGACGCCAGAGGGGGGAAGGTCGCGACGGAGGGTTGGGCGAAGACTTCGCAGATCACGCCCAGCGACCTTGGCCGCAAATTCGAGGACGCCGGCGTGGCCGCGATCCTGTTCACCGACGTCGATGGCGATGGCTTGCTTCAAGGTCTGAATGTTGCCGCCACGGCGGCACTCGCCCGCGCCGTTCGCATCCCGGTGATCGCTTCGGGCGGCGTCGGAGGGATCGCCGATATCAAATCCCTCATGGCCGCCAGGGAAGCCAATATCGAGGGTGTCGTCGTCGGCCGCGCGCTCTATGACGGCCGCATAGATGCGAGCGAAGCGCTGCAACTCATGTCATGAACGGTGTTTAGCAGCTCGAACGATAATCATTTATCTTCTAGGACAATTGGTTACGCGTTACTCAGATGCGACTGAGCCGTCTGACAATCTCGTCAAGCTGTTCGAGAGTTCGATAGGCGACGCGAACCTCCCCACCCTTTTTCCCTCGGTCTCGCACCTGAACTTTCAGGCCCAAGGCATTGGAAAGCCGTGCCTCGAGGTCCCTGGTTTCGGCGTCCTTGGGGTAGCGCCCGGCGCCCCCCAAGCGCTTGCTTTTCGAGCGCTGCTCGGCTTCGCGAACATTGAGCATTCCCGCAATGATGTCCTGGGCGCGTTTCTCTGCGTCCGGCAGCCCGATCAGAGTTCTGGCATGACCGGCGGACAGCTGTCCGTCGCGAACCAAGGCGCGAACGGCTTCCGGCAAGGTCAGGAGTCGCAATGTGTTCGCGATATGGCTGCGGCTTTTGCCGACTTCCTTCGCCACCTTCTCTTGCGTGAATTTGAACCGCTCCATGAGTTCGTAATAGGCGGCGGCTTCTTCAATGGCGTTGAGATCTGCGCGCTGAACATTTTCGATGATGGCGATTTCGAGCGACTCGGAGTCGTTCATGTCGCGTACGACGACCGGCACCTCGTGGAGCTGCGCCATCTGCGCGGCGCGCCAGCGCCGTTCGCCGGCGACGATTTCATAGGCATTGGCCTCGCCGCGAACCGGGCGCGCCAGAATCGGCTGCAGCACGCCCTTCTCTCTGATGGAATCGGCAAGATCGTTGAGCTCGTCCGGCGCGAAGCGCTTGCGCGGCTGCAATTTGTTCGGGCGCAGAAACGCGATCGGAAGTCTGTGCGTGGCACGCGCTGCCGCGGTCTCGCCGCGCGTTGGAACGGCTTCCTCGCCGATCAGCGCCGAGAGGCCGCGGCCCAGTCCACGCGGACGTTCTTCCGTTGTCATTACGCGGCCGCCTGTTCCCGCTCGCGCGCAATCAATTCGCCGGCGAGCTTGATGTAAGCCTGACTTCCCGGACAACGCAGATCGTAGACGAGGGCGGGCAGGCCGTGACTCGGTGCTTCGGAGATACGCACGTTTCGCGGAATCATCGTGCGATAGACTTTTTCGCCCATGTTGGCGCGCACATCGGCAGCCACCTGGTCGGAAAGCTTGTTGCGCTTGTCGAACATGGTGAGGACGATGCCCTGGATCTCGAGCGCGGGATTGAGATTGACCTTCACCAGGTCGATCGTCTTGAGCAATTGACTGAGTCCCTCGAGTGCAAAGAATTCACATTGCAAAGGAACGATCACGGCATCGGCGGCGACCATCGCATTGACCGTCAGCAGCGTGAGGGACGGCGGACAATCGATCAGCACATAGGAAAACGGATTTGATCCGTGTACAGAGTATTCTGCCAACGCTTCTTTCAGGATGTGATTGCGCCGGTCGTGCGCGATGAGTTCGAGTTCTGCGCCGGAAAGATCGACGGTCGAAGGTACGATGGAGAGTCCGGGGATGCGGGTCGGCATGACGGCTTCTGAAATTCTTACGTCGCCCATCAGCACGTCGTAGGTCGTCAGGCGTCTGTCGCCGCGCGCAATCCCAAGGCCGGTCGAGGCGTTGCCTTGCGGATCGAGGTCGAGAACGAGGGTCGGTTCGCCGACCGCGGCGAGGGCAGTCCCCAAGTTGATGGCCGTCGTGGTCTTTCCGACGCCGCCCTTCTGGTTGGCGACCACCAAAACCCGCGGTTTAGCGCTTTTTTGACCTTGCTCTGGCGCCGACATGGCCAAGCTCCCGAATCTCCAGAATGACTCCCGAGGGATGCGTCATGCTCTGGTGCTGGCTGACCTTCATCCTCCAAGATTTACGGGCCTCGGTCAATTCGGCCGCTACGGATTGTCCCTTCAGAAAGAGGCAGACCGTCCGCGGGGTGCAGAATCGATGTGAATAGTCGAGCAAGCCGCCGAGTGGCGCGAGCGCCCGGGCCACCACGACGTCAAAAGGCCGGTTGGGCACATCTTCGATCCGCACATTGCGAATTTCCACCTCCAGATCCATGGCCTTCGCGGCGACTTGGAGAAAATCGGCCTTCTTGCGTGTCGCTTCGTAGAGCGTCACCGACACCCGCTCGCGCAGCAAGACTGCCAGGACCAGGCCGGGAAACCCAGCGCCGCTTCCAAGATCGGCAATTTTCGTCGCATTTCGTGGAACAAAGGCAGTGAGTTGCGCCGAATCCCAAACATGCCGCCGCCAAACATCGTCCAGCGAGCGCTGCGAGACCAGGTTGTGGCGTGCGCTCCAGTCGCGCAGAAGGTCGACGTGGATTTTCAACCGATCCAATGTTTCACGTGAAACACGGACCTTCTCGGCAAACGCCTCAGGCCCGAATGCGGCCACGGACATGCGCCAGAAGCAGGGTCAAAGCGGCGGGCGTCACGCCATCGATGCGAGACGCCTGGCCGAGGGTTAGCGGCCGAATGCGCCCAAGTTTCACTGCTGCTTCGGTCGAGAGTCCGCCGACTTGTGCATAGTCGAGCCCAGCGGGAAGGGCGAGCCCCTCGTCACGGCGGAAAGCCAGGATATCGGCATCCTGACGATCGAGGTAACCCGCATATTGGCTATCGATCTCCAACTGCTCCGCAATATCGGCTTCGAAGTCCGCGATCTGGGGCCAGATCTTCTGCAAGTGGGACAGTCCCACACCTGGCAAGCTGAGGAGATCAAGGGCGCTCCGGCGAACTCCATCCAACTTGACGCTAAGTCCTTGTTTCTGCGCGTCATTTGGTGTCAGGGAGGCTTTTCGCATGAACGCCCGCGCATTCTCCAGACGCGCCATTTTCCTCGCGAAAGCCGCTCTCCGTTCCGGTCCGACGCAACCCGCGCGCTCGCCGATTGCCGTCAATCGCTGATCGGCATTGTCGGCGCGGAGCGACAGCCGGTACTCGGCGCGAGACGTGAACATGCGATAGGGCTCGCTCACCCCCTTGGTGACAAGGTCGTCGATCAGAACGCCGATGTAGGCGGCCGCGCGATCGAGGATGATGGCGTCGTTACCCGACGCGGCCCGCGCCGCATTGAGTCCAGCCATCAGGCCCTGGGCCGCGGCTTCCTCATACCCCGTCGTCCCGTTGATCTGACCCGCAAGATACAGGCCTGGCATCTTCTTGCACTCGAGCGAGGGCAACAGTTCGCGTGGATCGACATAGTCGTACTCAATCGCATAGCCAGGCCGCCGGACTTTGACGGATTCCAACCCGGGTATGGTCGCGAGCAGGGCGAGCTGAACATCTTCCGGCAACGAGGTGGAAATTCCGTTGGGATAGACGGTGTCGTCGTCCAATCCTTCGGGTTCGAGAAAAATCTGGTGGCTGTCGCGCTCGGCGAAGCGCACGACCTTGTCCTCGATGGACGGACAGTAGCGCGGGCCGACGCTTTCAATCTGACCGGAATACATCGGGGAGCGGTTGAGGTTCGCGCGAATGACGTCGTGCGTGCCGCGCGTCGTACGCGTGATGTGGCAGACCGTTTGGGGCGTCGTGATCGACTTGGTCAGGAACGAGAAGGGCACGGGCGGTGTATCGCCATTTTGCACCGCAAGCTGGCTCCAATCGATCGTCGTTCCATCGAGGCGAGGGGGAGTGCCGGTCTTGAGCCTCCCCATCGCCAGGCCCATGCCGTAGAGCTTCTCGGAAAGGCCCAGACTCGGCTGGTCCACTGTGTCTTTGCCGATGGCGGTATTGCCGCTGGACGCGCGGCCAGCCGGGATCTTCTTTTCGCCGATGTGAATGAGACCGCGCAGGAAGGTACCGGTGGTCAGCACAACCGAACCACAACGTATTGTTTTCGAGTTTGCGGTGATGACACCCGCGACACGTCCGTGCTCGATCGAAAGGTCCTCAACGGCGGCGGCGGAGACCGTCAAATTGGCGGTTTCAAGCAGCATTTGCTGCATCGCCTGGCGATAGAGCTTGCGGTCCGCTTGCGCGCGCGGGCCGCGCACCGCGGGACCCTTGCGTCGATTCAGGAGTCGAAACTGAATGCCGGCGGAATCTGCGACGCGCCCCATGACGCCATCCAAGGCGTCGATCTCGCGCACCAGGTGACCCTTGCCCACACCGCCGATCGCAGGATTGCACGACATCTCACCGATCGTTTCGATCTTGTGGGTCAGAAGAAGAGTCCTGGCTCCAAAGCGTGCGGATGCCGCGGCGGCTTCGCAGCCGGCATGCCCGCCCCCGATCACGATGACGTCGTAGCGATCCATGGTGCGCTCAATAGGCGAGGGCGCTGTCGGTCTCAAGGGCGGGATCGCGGTTTCACGTGAAACAATTGCGCTCACTTGCCGATACAAAAGTCTCGAAAGATGACATCGAGCAGCTCCTCGATGTCGATGCGGCCCGTGATGCGTCCGATCCAACGTGCCGCCAGCCGGAGGTCTTCTGCGCGGAGCTCCGCCTCGCTCGCCGCGACCGAACGCTCAAGCGCCGCCAAGGCTTGTTCCAGCGCATAACGGTGACGGGCGCGCGTCAGAACCGGCGCCTCGCCTGGCACATCCAACCGCTCCGCGACCTTCGCTTGGATGGCAGAGAGCAATTGCTCGAATCCTTCTCCCGTTTTCAGGGACAATTGCAGGCCTTCACGAGACCGGGGCCAGGGCAGATCGGACTTGTTCCACACCATCAGCGAAGCGCGCGCGACGATCTGTGAGGAGAGGCCATGAAAGGGGTCGCGAGCGCTGCCATCCAACAGAAGCAGCACCAGATCGGACGAGTCGGCGCGGGCAAGTGCGCGGCGGACGCCCTCATTCTCCACGGCGTCCGCGACTTCCCGCAGGCCGGCCGTGTCCGCGGCGACCACCGCGAAGCCGCCGAGGTCCAACTTGACCTCCAATACATCCCTGGTCGTGCCTGGGGTCTCAGCCACAATCGCCACATCTCGCCTGGCCAGCGCATTGATCAATGAACTCTTACCAGCGTTCGGTGGACCGATCAGTGTTAAGTAGATTCCCTCCCGCACCAGTTCGCCACGCCGAGAGTCGTTCAGATGCTTTTGAATTTCTTGACTAATACCTTTCACCTCGGCATGCGATCTCGCCTGCAAGTCTCCCGGGATGTCTTCGTCTGAGAAGTCGATTTCCGCCTCGGCCCAGGCACAGGCTCTGATCAGTCGTTCGCGCCACGCTTCATAAAGGGTCGAAAGCACGCCGCTATATTGGTCTAGGGCCTGAACGCGCTGCGACCGCGTTTCCGCATCAATTAGGTCCTTCAGAGCCTCGGCTTGGGTCAGGTCGAATTTGCCGTTTTCAACGGCGCGGCGGGTGAATTCTCCCGGTTCGGCGGGGCGGCACGCCTTTATCTTGGCGACCGCCGCGAGAACGCTCGCCACGACAGCCCGCCCGCCATGGACATGGAATTCGGCCATGTCCTCGCCGCTGAAGCTGGCAGGACCGGGAAACCACAGGACCAGCGCCTGATCGATCTCCTGGTCCGCGCCATCGCGCAGCCGCCGCAGCGCAGCGGCTCTCGGCGGAGGGAGCGTGCGCTCCGTCAACGTTTGAACGCAGGCGCCAGCCGATGGTCCCGAGACGCGGATCACCGCCACGCCGGCGCGCCCCGGCGCCGACGACAGCGCGAAGATCGTGTCGCTCATCCTTTCGTTTTATCCGCATCCTTGCGCGCGGCGGTGCCGCTTGCGCGCCGCGCACTGTCGAACAGGAACCGCTGGAACTGCTCGAAACCCTGACCGCCAAGCGGCATCCAGGCCTTGAGCATCGCTTCAGGATCATTGACGTCGATGGCGGCCTTCATGCGCTTTTCCATTTCGGCCAGCATCTTGTCCTGCAACGTCGTGACGTCCGGGAGACCAAGGAATTTCCGCGCCTCCTCCGGCGTCATGTCGATCTCGATGTGCATCTTCATCGCACAAACCACCCTTTCGCGGCGCTTGTGAGCCTCGCCCGGCCTCGCTAGAAGCTTCCCCCGATCGAGCCGTCCAATGCAATGTCGGCTTCTGACCTTCACGGAAAACGCTCTATGAACCGTCTCGCGCAAGAATCCAGTCCCTATTTGTTGCGCCACAAGGACAATCCCGTCGACTGGTATCCTTGGGGGCGGGAGGCGCTCGCCGCAGCCGAGACTCAGAACAAGCCGATCTTGCTTTCGATCGGATACACCGCCTGTCACTGGTGTCACGTCATGGAGCGTGAAAGCTTCGCCAACGCGGCCACTGCGACGCTGATGAACGAGAACTTCGTCAACGTCAAAGTGGATCGCGAGGAACGGCCCGACATCGATCAGATCTACCAGGCTGCAGCCAACATCATGGGTCACAATGGCGGCTGGCCATTGACGATGTTCCTGACGCCGAAAGGCGCGCCGTTCGCCGCCGGAACCTACTTGCCCGACGAGGAGCGCCAGGGGCAGCCGGCCTTCCGAAAAGTCCTCGCCGATGTCGTGCAGCTCTATCGCGAACGAAGCGATCAGGTCGAACAAACGTCCACAGCCGCCACCAGCCAGCTCGCCAATCTCTGGAATCGCGATATGCGCGGCCCGGTCGATGCCTTGATGCTCGACACCGGGGCGCTGCGTATCGGGCAACGCTTCGATATCTTCTTCGGTGGCCAAACGGGGAACATCAAATTTCCCGCCGTCGCCCCCCTGGAAGTCCTTTGGCGCTCCTACCTGCGCACCGGGCTGCCGCAATTCATGCAGCTCACCTCGATCACGCTCGACAACATCCTGCTCGGCGGGCTCTACGACCATATTGGCGGCGGCTTTTCGCGCTATTGCAGCGACGAACGCTGGCTCATTCCGCATTTCGAAAAGATGCTCAACGATCAGGCAATGCTCGTGGAGCTGATGACGAGTGTGTGGCAGTTCAACCGCAACGCACTCTGCCGCTCGCGCATCGAGGAGACCATTCAGTTTCTCCTGCGCGAGATGAAAAGCGGCGATGCCTTTGCTTCGAGCATCGATACCGATACCGACGGCGAAGAAGGCAAATACTATTTGTGGACCGAGGCCGAGATCGACGCGGCGCTCATGGGGACCTTCGTCGCCAAGTTCAAGACTGTCTACAATGTGACGCGCGACGGCAGCGCCCAGGGCAAGAATATCCTGCAGCGCATCGGCTCGCCTGCGCCCTTTCCGCAATCGGATGCCGACGAAGCGCTCCTCGCCAAGCAGCGCGAGATACTTCTCAAGGTGCGCCAGACCCGCACACCGCCCGAAGTCGACCGCAAGATTCTCGCCGACTGGAACGGCCTTGCCATCGCCGCGCTCGCCAACGCCGGCGCAGTCCTGCAAAACGCCGAATGGACGACCGCGGCCATCAAGGCCTTCGACTTCGTCGTCAAGACGCTTGGCGACGGCGACCGCTTGCACCATTGCTGGTTCGACGGCAAGCGCAGCGCGCAAGGCTTTGCCGACGACTATGCCCACATGGCGCGCGCCGCGCTCATTCTCCATGAGACGATCGGCGAAAAACGCTACCTCGAACACGCCAAGGCCTGGGTCCGCACGCTCAATGAACACTACTGGGACGTGGCCAATGGCGGCTATTTCTATACCGCCGACGACGCCGATCCCTTAATCGTCCGTGCACGGATGGTTTTCGACCAGCCCACGCCCTCGGCCAACGGCACGATGCTGCAGGTGCTGGCGCGCCTGACGATGATCACTGGCGTGCGCGAATATATCGAGCGCGCCAACACCATGATCGGCGGCTTCGCCGGCGAAGCGGCCCGCGCCTGGATCACGATGGGTTCTTACTTCAGCGGCCTTGAATATGCGTTGACCGACTTGCATCTGATCGTCATCGGGCCGCTCGCCAATCCCAAAACGCATGAGCTGAGTGCGGCCATCCTCGGCCGGGCTTTGCCGAACCGGTGTCTGAGCGTGGTTCCTCCCGAACACACATTCCCCGAGGGCCATCCCATGCACGGCAAGACGATGGTCAACGGCCAGCCGACTGCCTATCTCTGCCAGCGACAGACCTGCTCGGCGCCGATAACCAACCCCGTAACGCTGTCACAGATGCTGCAACTGCCGCAGCGCCCTCAGGCCGGTCAGCGACCGCAATAGCGCGGCGAAACTGGACCCGCTAACCTCGCGGCTGCACGAGCGCGGAGGAAGTCCATGAGCGGCCAGGACGTACGCATCAAAAGCAGCCCGGACGGCGAGTTCGGCGCTTATCTCGCGTCGCCCGCATCGGGGCGGGGCCCCGGCCTGGTGGTGATTCAGGAAATCTTCGGCGTCAACAGCGTGATGCGCAAAATCGCGGACGAGTTTGCCGCGCGCGGCTACTTCGCGCTTGCGCCCGATCTGTTCTGGCGGCTCGAACCAGGCGTGCAGCTCAGCGACCAGAGCGATGCGGAATGGAAGCGCGCCTTCGATCTGATGGGCCGTTTCGATCAGGATGCGGGCGTCAAGGACATCCAGACCTCGATCACCTATCTCCGGCACTCGGTCGCAGGCTGCACGGGTAAGGTCGGCGCCGTCGGCTATTGCCTGGGCGGCCTTCTCGCGTTCTTGACCGCCACGCGAACCGACTGCGATGCGGCCGTTGGCTACTACGGCGTGAACATTCAGGAGAAACTCTCAGAGGCGGCGAAGATCAGAAAGCCCGTGATGCTGCATATCGCGGGCAAGGACGAATATGTCCCGCCGGAAGCGCAGAAGAAAATCGTCGAGGGGCTGAAGAACAACCCCCTCGTGACAATCCACTCCTATGCCGAAATGAATCACGCCTTTGCGCGCGCAGGCGGCGCGCACTACGACAAGGCATGCGCCGATCTCGCCAATGGCCGCACGTCGACCTTCCTGCGTCAGCATTTGAGTTGATCTAGGAAACGTAGCGCTCGGCGCGCCGTGCCGCCCAGAACGCAAGCGCCAGGCACGCCATCATCGTCGCCGAGGCGAGAAACATCGGCAGTCCGGAGAAGGAATAATCCGGATGGCGCACCGCCCAGGCGAAGGACAAGCCATAGAGTAGGGGTCCGACGACCGAAGAGATTCCGATCAGGCTTTGGTTGGCGCCTTGAAGCTGGCCCTGCTCGGTCGGACCGACGCGCCGCGTCATCAAACCTTGAAGTCCTGGGATCAAGAGACCCCAGAGCGCGCTGAGCGGCATGCCGATCAGATAGATCAGGCCGGTCGGTGCCATCGAGTACCAGAAGAGCGCGCACGCGGCGGAGGCCGCACCGGCAAACATGCAGCCGCGTTCGCCCAACCGCTGAACGGCGGGACCGACGAGAAAGCTTTGCACCACGATGCCCAGAACGCTGCCGCCCATCATGACGAAACCTGTCGTTCCGGGAGTCCAATGGTAGCGATACCCGGTATAGAGGACGAAGACGCTCGGCCACACCATGTTGGCGAGCTGATTGAGAAAGCCGACACCGGCCAGGGGCAGGAGTTCGTGATGCGAGCGCAACAGCGTCAGCGAACCGAGCGGATTGGCGCGACGCCAGCGAAAAGACGTGGCGCGGCGATTCTCCGGCAGCGACTCCGGGAGAACCAGAAGACCGTAGAAGGCATTGACCAAGGTCAGGGCTGCCGCCGCCATGAAGGGCCAGCGCAGATTGTAGTTGCCGAGCAAGCCGCCGATCGCAGGACCGGCAAGAAATCCGAAGCTGAAGGCCGAGCCCATCCAGCCGAAGGCCCGTGCGCGGTTCTCCGGCGCCGTCACGTCCGCGACATAGGCATTGGCGGTCGAAAAGATCCCCGAGGTCGCGCCGCTGATCAACCGCCCCAGGAACAGCCACCACAGACTGGGCGCGAATGCCATGAAGAGAAAATCCGTGCCGAAGCCGACGAGCGAAATCAGCAAGACGGGCCGCCGGCCAAACCGGTCCGACAGCAGTCCAAGGACAGGCCCGGCGAAAAAGCTCATCAGCCCGCCTGCCACCGCGAAGGTGACATTCCATTCGGATGCCGTCGCGGTGTCGCCACCGGAAAACTGCTTCAGGAGGTTCGGCAGAATGGGGACCATGATGCCGATCGACATGGCGCTGGCGACGGCGCTGACGAAAATGAAGCCGAAAGCCGCGCGGCCGCGGCCCTGCGAGAGCGCAGGTGCCCCGTCTAACTTTGTTCCATCCTCGATCATTGTCGCGTGAACGCCACCCCAGCAGATCGCGCCTTGTATCGACTGCCCCGGGACGGTCATACCGCGAAGGCGCAATGTTGGCCATCTTGGCCGCAGGTTCAGATCGAGCGCGTCAATTCACGCTTCATCTTTGTGATCCGCACTTCGTCGCGGCTATAAAATGTCCACTGCTTGATCCTTTTGGAGCGAAGAAGACCGGCCTGAACGAGTATGCGCAAATGCTCGCTTGCTGTCGGTTGACTGACCCCGAGTTTTTCCGCGATCCGAATTCCGCACACGCCGTCTTTCACCAGATCGCCGTCGCTTTGGGCCGCAAAATGCGCGCGCGGATCCTTCAGCCACTCCAAGATGCGCAGGCGGCTGCCATTGGCCAGGGCACGGAAGCTATGCTCGATTGGCATATTGCTAATTAGCTACTTGCCTAATTATAGTCAAGGCGCAGTGGGCTCAGCGAGACGGCGCCGTGGTGAAAGTTGTTGACCGTTCTGCCATCACAACCACCTACGAAATCATCGCAAGGCACATTCGGCGCACGCCCGTGCTCGACTGGCAGAACGGGCCGTTCGCCGCCGGCGCCTTAACACTCAAACTCGAGTACCTGCAGCATGGCGGCTCCTTCAAGACACGCGGAGCATTCGCCAACCTGTTGACGCGCGCCATTCCAACGGCTGGCGTCTGTGCGGCGAGCGGCGGAAATCACGGCGTGGCCGTTGCCTATGCGGCGATGAGGTGCGGCGTCAAAGCGAAGATCTTCGTTCCATGCATCTCCTCGCCAGCCAAAATCGCGCGTATCCGCGATTGTGACGCGGACCTGGTCATCGGCGGCGATTCCTATGGCGACGCTCTGGCCGCATGCGACCATTACATTGCGCAGTCCGGCGCGCTCTCCGTTCATGCCTTCGACCAGGAAGAGACGATGCTCGGCCAAGGTACTGTCGCGCTCGAACTGGAGCAGCAGAATCCTCAGATCGACACGGTCCTGGTGTCGGTTGGCGGCGGCGGACTGATCGGCGGAATCGCTGCGTGGTACGCCGGCCGCGCCAAAGTGATCGGCGTCGAGCCTGAGGCATCTCCGACGCTTTCGCGCGCCATCGCTGCCGGAACTCCCGTGGACGCTCCCGTCGGCGGGCTGGCCGCCGACTCGCTTGCGCCATGCCGGATCGGAGACAAAGTGTTTCCGATCGTCGCGGCAAATGTGCAAGGAGCGATCCTTGTGAGCGATGCAGATATTCGGGCCGCGCAACAGACCCTTTGGACTACCGCTCGAATTGTCGCCGAACCAGGTGGCGCGGCCGCCTTTGCCGCAATCCTCTGCGGCCACTACACGCCGCATGCCGGCGAACGCGTCGCCGTCATCGTTAGCGGCGCCAATACCACAGCCGTCGACTTCGATCATTGAAGGAAAGAACTTGCGCCAGGTCATCGCGACCCTCTGAACACGTCGGCATTGTGCCGCGACGCGCAATGTTGTCGAATTCCCTGCGAGGTAATCTGACCGCTTGAGGACAGCATGAAAGCCATCCGCTTCGAACAGGTCGGAGGGCCGGAGGTCCTTCAGTTCATCGATGTCGAACTTCCTGCGCCTGGGCGTGGCATCGCGCGCGTCAAACACACGGCGGTCGGGGTCAATTTCATCGACACCTATCACCGCACGGGGCTCTACAAATTGCCGCTTCCGTCTGGACTAGGCAGCGAGGCCGCCGGCGTCGTGGAAGCGGTGGGCGAAGGTGTCTCGAACGTGAAGCCAGGCGACCGCGTCGCGTATGCGGGTGCGATGGGCGCCTATGCCGAAGCCAACAACGTACCCGCCGACCGGCTGGTGAAAATCCCCGCGGGCGTCAGCGACGAGACCGCGGCCGCAGCGATGCTCAAAGGAATGACCGCGCAATATCTCCTGAAGCGCACCTATCCGGTGAAGCGCGGCGAGACGATTCTCTTCCACGCCGCGGCGGGCGGCGTCGGTCTCATCGCCGGGCAATGGGCCAAGCATCTCGGCGCAACCGTCATCGGCACGGTCGGCTCGGACGAAAAGGTCGCGCTGGCGAAGGAAAACGGCTCCGCCCATGTCCTCAACACCCGCAAGGAGGATTGGGTCAAGCGCGTGCGCGAGATCACCGGCGGCGTGGGCGTTCCGGTGGTCTACGATTCGATCGGCAAGGACACATTCATGGGCTCGCTCGATTGCCTTCAGGTGCGCGGCATGATGGTGAGCTTTGGGAACGCGTCCGGCGCCGTGCCGCCGTTCGAGGCCGGCATCCTGAGCGCCAAGGGCTCGCTTTATCTGACGCGCCCGACCCTGATGAGCTACACGCGCAACGCCAAGGAGCTGCAGGAAACGGCGGACGATCTCTTCGCCGTCATCGCGTCGGGCGCTGTCAAGATTGCCATCCATCAGCGCTTCAAGCTTTCCGAAGCGCGCAAGGCGCATGAGGCGCTGCACTCGCGCAACACGACCGGCGCGACGATTCTGATCCCATAGTCGATACTGGGTCATAGGACCATCTTGATACCCCAGCATCGATTATGGTATCAAAAATGGTCATGAGCGAAATGCGCAAAATCACGGTCGACGTACCGGCGGACGATCTCGCCGCCGCACAGGAATTCACCGGTGCCGGCGTAACGGAAACGGTGCGCGCCGCGCTCAGGAGGCTGCGATCGATTCGCGCCCAGAGCGAGCTTCGCAAGCTTCGCGGAACCTACAAATTCACCATCGACCTGAACGAACTTCGCGACGACGCCAAATGATCGCTGTCGATTCGTCGACTCTGATTGCATTCATTCAGGGTGATCGCGGCAGTGACGTCCAACTGCTTGATCAAAGCATTGTCACGAACGAGCTTGCTTTGCCTGCGATTGTGTTGACGGAAGTGCTATCCGATCCGCAACTCCCCGAATCCCACAGCACCTTGATCCGCGTGCTACCGACCCTGGATATCGGGGACGGCTACTGGGCCCGCGCCGCCGAAACCCGCGCCAAATTGTTGGCGCGCCGCTTGCGCGCGCGACTGGCAGATACGCTCATTGCGCAATCTTGCATCGATAACGACGTGGCGCTCATCACCCGCGACGCCGATTTTCGCCATTTTGCGAAATACTGCGGTCTCAGACTCGCCTGAGGCTGCGATAACTATTCCGCCGCGATTTTTTGGTCCTGGCGCATATAAATCGTGTTCTTCGGTCGTGCCATGACGCGCTGGACCATAGGGACGAAAGCTTCGAGCGGCAGCGTGTCGTAAGCCGGATCGAAGGCGTTCTGGTCGTGGCGCGCGCAGAACATCGCCGTGCGCTCGAACGAAGGATGGCCGCGGAACTGTTCGCGCATGTTGCGGTCGAGACCCAGATAGTGGAAGAAGTAATAACCCTGGAAGATGCCGTGATGGTGCATCATCCACCAATTCTCTTCCGATACGTAAGGCCGCATCATCGTCGCGCCCAGTTCGGCATGGCTGGCCGAGGCGAGCGTATCGCCGATGTCGTGCATCAGCGCGCAGACGACATACTCCTCGTCCATGCCGTCGCGGTGCGCCAAGCTCGCCGACTGCAGCGAGTGTTCGAGCCGGTCGACGGCGAAGCCGCCGCAATCGCCTTTCAGGAGTTGCAGGTGCGTCAACACGCGGTTCGGCAGGTCGCGGTTGAACCCGATCGAGGCGGCCGCAATCTTTGCCCAATCTTCCTTTGTGCCTTCGGCCATGGCCTTGAACTGGGCGCGTTCGTTCGGATGCTCGGTCATCAATTTTCCTGCTTGCTTGAACGAGCGAGTTTCGACTGTGACGCACGACCGGTCAACCGGTCCGGGGATAACTGACCCGAGGCCTTCAAAACCCCATGAATGTCGCGTCTACTGCGAATCGCCATCCGATTTGGGGACTTCCATGGCCATCAAGCAATATGAGGAGTTTTTTGAGCAATCCCTGTTCCGCAGCCGCTGGCTGATGGCGCCGTTTTATGTCGGCCTCGTCATCGCGCTCCTCGTACTTCTGATCACGTTCGGGAAGGAGCTCGTCGAAGAGACCTCCAAGGTCTTCACGCTCGATCTGCACGAGAACACCGTCGTCCTGTGGCTCTTGACCCTCATCGACATGTCGCTCGCAGGCAACCTGACGCTGATGGTCGTCTTCGCCGGCTACGAGAATTTCGTCTCGCGGATGGATTTGGAAGGCAACCCCGACAAGCCCGCCTGGATGGGCCGTGTCGATTTCAGCAACATGAAGCTCAAATTGATCGCCTCGATCATCGCCATTTCCGTCATCCATCTGCTCAAATCTTTTATGTCGATCGAGACGGCCGACAAATCCAATCTGGTGTGGCTGATGATCCTGCACGGTGTCTTCCTCGTCTCCGGCATCGTGCTGGCGGCGATGGATTGGCTCGGCGAACGCGGCGGCGAAAACAAGCTGATGGATGAGCCGGCCCGGCACTAGCGCTGAATCGAACGAGCGAGATCGGCGATCCCGTCGGCAACCTCTTCGACATGCGTCAGCAACGCGAGGTGATGGAGCGCCAAGCGCTTCACCGGCAAGCCTAGCCGCTCGGCAGCCGAAGCTTCAGCGGCGCTGCCTGGCCCAAGTTGCAGATACGCGCCGGCAAAATCTCCGCCGAGGTCGCGATCGGGTGCCGGTTCCTCCAGATAGGCCAGGGGGATTTCCTTCAGCTCCAAGGCGAACTGGACATAGGACGCTTCGTCGGCAAACAAACTTCGGATGGCCCCCTGCGGCCACCAGCGGTGCCACGGCGGAACGCGGTCATTGCGCGCGAGATTCTCGAGCCGTGTCTTGAGTGTCTGGGGAACCGTTTCGAACCAGCTTTGGCCCGGATGCGGCATGAGCGCATCGACGAAAATCGCGCCCGAAACGCGCCCGCTCGCCACGATTGCCGGCACCAAGCTCCCCGCGCCACTATGCGCAACCAGAATTGCGCTGTCGCGCGCAACGCACGCAGACGCCGTGCGAACGAGCCGCGAGTAATAAGGCGGGGGGCCCGCCATGTCGGCGGCAAAATCGGGGACGGCGACCTCGAAGCCGCGTGCCTCGAGCGCTGGGGCAATCGCCCGCCACGTGCCAGTCCCGACGAGCGGACTGTGCAGCAGGACAAGCCTCACAGCCTTCCCCGGGAAATCAGGTGTTCATGCTGTCGAAGAAGTCCGCGTTGTTCTTCGAAGTTCTGAGCTTGTCGAGCAGGAACTCGATGGCGTCGGTCGTCCCCATCGGCGCCAGGATGCGGCGCAGAACGTGCGTCTTCGCCAGCGTGCCCTTGTCGAGCAGGAGCTCGTCCTTGCGCGTGCCCGACTTCAGGATGTCGATCGCGGGATAGACACGCTTGTCGGCCACCTTGCGGTCGAGAACGATTTCGGAGTTACCCGTCCCCTTGAACTCTTCGAAGATGACTTCGTCCATGCGGCTGCCGGTATCGATCAGCGCCGTCGAGATGATGGTCAGTGAGCCGCCTTCCTCGATGTTGCGTGCTGCGCCGAAGAAGCGCTTCGGCCGCTGCAGAGCGTTGGCATCGACGCCGCCGGTCAAGACCTTGCCCGATGACGGGATCACGGTGTTATAGGCGCGGCCAAGCCGCGTGATGTTGTCGAGGAGGATGATCACGTCGCGCTTATGTTCGACCAGGCGCTTGGCCTTCTCGATCACCATTTCGGCGACCTGCACATGGCGCGTCGCCGGCTCGTCGAAGGTCGAGGAAATGACCTCGCCCTTCACCGTGCGCTGCATGTCGGTGACTTCTTCCGGCCGCTCGTCGATCAGAAGCACGATCAGGTAGCACTCCGGATGGTTGGCACTGATGGCGCGCGCGATGTTCTGCATCATGATCGTCTTGCCGACGCGGGGCGGCGCCACGATGAGGCAGCGTTGTCCCATGCCTTGCGGCGCGACGATGTCGATGACCCTGCCGGTCTTATCCTTGATGGTGGGATCACTCAGCTCCATGTTGAGCCAGCGGGTCGGATAGAGCGGGGTCAGATTGTCGAAATGGACCTTGTGCTTGATCTTCTCCGGGTCCTCAAAATTGATGCTCGAGACCTTGAGAAGGGCGAAATAACGCTCCCCATCCTTGGGCGCGCGGATCGGGCCTTCCACCGTGTCGCCGGTCCGAAGTCCGAAGCGGCGGATCTGCGACGGGCTGACATAGATGTCGTCCGGCCCCGCGAGATAATTGGATTCGGGCGAGCGCAGGAAGCCGAAGCCGTCCTGTAGCGTCTCCACGACGCCGGTCCCTGTGATTTCGACGTTGCGCTCGGCGAGCTCTTTCAGGATCGCGAACAGCATGTCCTGCTTGCGCATGGACGAGGCGTTTTCGATTTCAAGCTCTTCGGCGAATGCCAGAAGATCGGTTGGGCTTTTGGATTTGAGATCCTGCAGCTTCATGGCCTGCAGGCCGTCTTGAACTGTCATTGTGAATTGCACCTGGGGTACATGGGGAGAAGTGATCCGGCTGTTCGAAGGCACCTTCGGCGCCCGCGCATTCATGGTCGGAGGTTTGGCCGGCACGCGCCGGTCTGAACCGGTTCCGGCGCCGCGCAATCCTTGCCGGTGCCGATGCGTGCCTAGGGGAACGAACTACTTATACCGTGATTTGGGGCGCTTGCAAACCTTCGTCAAGCCCCGCTCCGACACTTTCATGAAAACGGCTTGACGACGGCCAAGATGACGATGGCGATGATCAGGACAAACGGAACTTCGTTAATGAAGCGATAAAAGCGTTGCGGGCGGGTGTTGGCGTCGCGCGCGAAACGCTTGACCGTCGCCGAGAAAAGCCCATGCAGGCCGCTCATCAGCAGAACCAACACAAACTTTATTTGAAACCACAAGCTGGCATAGGCGCCGGTCACAATCATCAGTGTCAGCCCGAGCAGCCAGGTCGCGATCATCGCCGGATTGATGATGATGCGAAGGAGCCGCCGCTCCATCACCTTCAGCATCTCCGATTGCGCCGAGCCAACCGGCGCATCGCAATGATAGACGAAGAGGCGCGGCAGATAGAGCATGCCTGCCATCCATGCGATCACAGCGATGACGTGAAACGCCCTGATCCAATCCAGATTGTCCGCGAGAACGCTCATCCTGACTTAGCCCCCAAGCAAGCGCATTTCCCGAATGCGTCCGGGCAAAGGCGCTCCCCCATGTTGCTTGCAATTCCCTTCGGGGCGCGGCTCGCCAAGTCCGCAAGCGCGGCAATGAACGAAGGGTGCACGCCGGCCGCGGGCACCCGCAAATAGTCGGGGACGCCCGATGCTATGGCAAGTTCGCGGTAGTCCATGTCGAGCTCGACCAGCGTTTCGGAATGTTCGGAGACGAACGCGATCGGAGCCACGACGATGCCTTTGCCCTCGGCCCCGGCGCGCCTCACTTCGCTGTCGGTGGCCGGCCCGATCCAGTCGAGTGGTCCGACCCTGCTTTGGTAGCAGATGCGCCAGTCGAGGTCCTTTATCCCCAATCGATCCACAAGGGTGGCCGCGGTCCGACCGACCTGCCATTGATAAGGATCGCCTTTGGCAATGATGCGCTTGGGCAGTCCGTGGGCCGACAAAAGAAGGCGATAATCCACACCTGACTTCACCCTTGTGAGTGTATCGTGAATAAGCTCGGCCTCGGCTGCGATGAAGCCTTCTTCGTCGGGATAGCAGCAGACGGTGGATGTGGGTGCCGACAGCCCAACTGCGCGGGCCGCGCGCTCCCAATCGGCCAGCGATGAACCCGTCGTCGTCGTCGAAAACTGCGGATAGAGCGGGAGCAGCACGATGGAGTCGGCGCCCCAGGACTTGATCGCTTGAGCGGCTTCATCGCTGAAGGGCTTCCAGCAGCGCATCGCGATAAAGCTCCTGGCTTCGATTCCGCGAGTCGTCAACACCTTATCCAAAGCCTCGGCTTGCGCCTTGGTCTCTTCCAGGATGGGTGAGCGGCCGCCGAGCTTCCGGTAGATGTCGCGTGCGAATGGCGCGCGCCTGGACGCGATGAACCGCGCCAAAGGCGTGCGCAGAAAGCGCGGCAGAGTCAGGATCGCAGGATCACTGAACAGATTGCGCAGGAACGGCTCGACCGCGTCGAGCGAATCCGGACCCCCCAGATTGAAGAGGACGACGGCCAGTTTCACCCGGCACTCCGAACCCGCTCAACCAACCGTTCCACATGCGCGATCGGCGTCTCCTGCAGGATGCCGTGACCAAGATTGAAAATGAACGCTTTACCTTTCAGTGCGGCAAGAATTTCATCCACACCTTCATCCAAAGCTTTGCCTCCGGCGATCAAGGCGACGGGATCGAGGTTGCCCTGTACGCTTACGCGTGGCGACAAAATCTCACGCGCCCAACGGATCGGTGCAGATGTGTCGATGCTGACGGCATCGACGCCCGTCTCGCGCGCATAAAGTTCGTAGCCGGCAAGCGTCGCGGCCCTGGGAAATCCGATGATCTTCGCGCTTGGATAAGAACTGCGAACTTGTCTCACGATTTTTTTTGTCGGTTCGACGACAAAACGTGCAAAGCCGGATGAGGTAAGAGCCGACGCCCAGCTATCGAACAGTTGAACGACGTCAGCGCCCGCTTCGAGCTGTCTGATCAGATGAAACGCAACACATTCACCGATGATGTCCAACAACTCGGAAAAACCCCGCGGGTCGCGATAAGCCCAGAGCTTCGCCGCTTTCTGTTCATCGCGACCTCGCCCGGCTGCCAAATACGTCGCCAAGGTCCAGGGCGCCCCAGCGAAGCCGATCAAACTTGTTTCCCGATCCAGACCTGCTCTCGCGCGCTTCAGGGTCTCGTAGGCCGGCGCAAGCTGTTCCTCCCAATGCGCTCGATCGCGAACGAATCCCGCCGCGTGCGTCACAGGCGTCAGCACCGGACCTTCCGCTTCCTTGATTGTCACCGGACAACCAAGCGCCACCGGCACCGTCATGATGTCGGAGAAAACAATCGCCGCATCGAAACCGAAACGGCGAATGGGTTGAAGCGTCACTTCGACGGCCACGTCAGGCGCATTGCACATGCCCCAGAACGAACCGACCTTGGCACGAAGCTCACGATATTCGGGCAGGTAACGACCCGCCTGGCGCATCAGCCAGATCGGAGGCGGCCAAACCGGCTCTCCGCTCAGAACCCGCACTAGTTTCGTCTCTATCTTCAATACAAGAGTCCTAGATTAGGATTCTGAAGATGGTGTAAGGCCTGTGATCTGTGGAAGAGTCCGTGGGCTTTCCGGATCACTAGGCCGGAAGCGCTTGAGACTCAAGTACCTGGAACAAGGCATCGGGAGGCGTGCGGAAGAACCGGCTGGTGACGAAAGTTGGAGCGATGGCAAACGCTGCACGAGTGTCGAGCACACCAAGCCTTTATACGCAGGATCGTGCACGTCGGTGCACAAAGGGAGCATGAATTTGTGAGCAATCCATTCCATGTTCATCTGGTCTCCGATGCGACGGGAGAGACGCTGAACTCGATCGCGAAAGCGGCGCTGGCGCAATTCGCCGGCGTGATGGTCGAAGAGCATTCCTATGTGCTTGTGCGTAACCTTCGGCAACTGGCGCGGGCGGTCGAGCAGATCTCCGAACAGAAGGGCCTGGTATTCTTTACACTCGTCAATCCCGAGCTGCGCAAAGAGCTTATCGCGCAATGCGCAACGTTGAATTTGCCGTGCCTCGACGTCATGGAAGGGCCGATTTCGATGATGCGCCAGTTTCTCGGTGCAGCGGAAACGCATCGTCCCGGAGCGCAGCATGAATTGGATCAGCGCTACTTGCAGCGGATTGAAGCCTTGAATTTCACGATTCATCACGACGACGGTCAAGCGTTGGAAACGATCGACGGAGCAGAAGTCATCCTGGTGGGCGCGAGCCGCACATCGAAAACGCCGACCTGCGTCTATCTTGCCATTCGCGGCGTGCGTGCCGCCAATGTGCCGCTCGTGCCGGGGATTCCTCTTCCGTCCTCACTGCTTGCCGCAAGAGGTCCTCTGATCGTCGGGCTTTGGGCGTCCCCCGATCGGTTGGTCCAGGTTCGCCGCAACCGCCTGAACATCATGGGTGAAGTTCGCGACACCGATTATGTGGACATCGAGTCGGTGCGCAACGAAGTCAGTTCCACGCGCAAGCTCTTCGAACAACAGGAATGGCCGGTGATCGATGTCTCGCGGCGTTCGGTGGAAGAGACCGCGGCGACCGTGATGACCTTGCTGCACGAGCGCCAGGGCCAGACCAGATGAGGTTCGTCCTTGCCTCGGCCAGTGCGCCGCGCGCCCATATTCTGCGCGGCGCGCGGGTTCCGTTCGAGGCAATCCCGGCCGAGATCGACGAGGATACGCTGAAGGCCGAGCTTCTGGCCAAAGGCAGGGGGGTTCAGGATGTCGCGCTCGCGCTGGCCGAGGCAAAGGCCATTCATGTCTCAAAACTCCGCCCCGACGCGCTAGTCCTCGGCGCCGATCAGGTTCTGGACTTCGAGGGCGAATTGCTCAGCAAGTGCGCGAACCTGACAGAGGCTCGCCGATTGCTGCTGCGCTTAAGGGGAAGACGGCATCGTCTGATCAGCGCACTGGCATTGGCGGAGGCGGCCCATGTGACCTGGACCCATTCGGAGACGGCAAATCTCACGATGCGGGACTTCAGCGATGCTTTTCTCGATACCTATCTCACCACAGAAGGAAGCGGCGTCTTGGCCGGGGTGGGTTGTTTTCGTCTGGAAACCATGGGCGCGCAGCTTTTCGAGCGCGTCGAGGGCGACTATTTCTCCATCCTGGGACTGCCGCTTCAGCCGCTCTTGGCGGAGCTGCGCCGCAAGGGTGTGATTGCGTCATGAGTGCGAGCGGAAATGCAAAACTCGCCGGGATCGTCGGCTGGCCCGTCGCCCACACGCTCTCGCCGCGCTTGCACGGCTACTGGTTGAACGAACTCGGAATTGACGGACTCTATGTTCCGCTGCCGGTCAGACCCGAAGATCTCTCAGCGGTGGTCCGAGGCGTGATGAAGGCTGGGTTCAAAGGTTTGAATGTGACGATCCCGCACAAGCAAGCGGCCTTTGCGCTCTGTCACGACTGCGACCTGGCGGCGCGGATGGCGGGCGCGGCCAATCTGCTCCTGTTCCCTGGCGAGGGCCGGATCGAAGGTCGCAATACCGATGCGGCGGGTCTGGCGGCATCTTTAGTCGAGCAACTCGGCAATGGCTTGCGCGAAAAGCCCGTGGTTGTACTGGGCGCCGGCGGCGCTGCGCGCGCCGTTGCCGTGGCGCTCAACGATTTGGGTGCTGGGGAAATCCGTATCGTCAATCGCAGTCGCGGGCGGGCGGAACAGCTGGCCGCGCAACTGTCGCCGCATATCACCCCGAAAATCCAGGCGTTCGAGAAGTCTGACTGGTCAAAAGCCGCGAAAGACGCGGCGTTGGTGATCAATGCAACGAGCGCGGGAATGAACGGCACGCCGTCCTTGGATATCTCTCTGGATGTCTTGCCCAAATACGCGTGGATTTGCGACATCGTTTACAATCCGCTCGAAACAGAGCTGCTCAAGCGTGCAACAAAAGCCGGTTTTCGCATCATCGATGGTCTGGGCATGCTGATGCACCAAGGCGTCCCGGCATTTGCCGCGTTCTATGGCGGCGAAGCAAAGGTCTCGCCGCCGCTGAGGCAATATCTTGAAAGGGCGCTGCGCAGTGGCAAATAGGCGGCCAATACATGTTGGCCTGACCGGCTCGATTGGCATGGGCAAGTCCGAAACGGCCAAGATGTTCGCCAAGCTTGGCGTGCCGGTGTACGACGCCGACGCGGCCGTGCACCAACTCTACCAGGTCGGCGGACGCGCCGTGGCCGCCATCGAAGCGGCGTTTCCCGGCACGCTCACGGATGGCGCGGTCGATCGTGCCGCGCTTTCCAAAAGGGTCACGGGCGATCACGACGCCACGCAGCGTCTTCAGGCCATTGTCTATCCCTTGATGGCCGATGAGCGGCGGAAATTTCTCGAAGACGCCCAGGCGAAAGGCGCCGACATCGTCGTATTCGACATTCCCTTGCTGTTCGAAACCGCCGGTGAGCGGAACATGGATGCGGTGGTGGTGGTCAGCGCGCCCTCCCATGTGCAGCGCCAACGGGTCCTGGCAAGGCCGGGAATGACCGAGGAGAAGTTCGACTACCTGCATTCGCGCCAGATGCCCGACGAAGAAAAACGTGCAAAAGCCCATTTCGTGGTTGTGACGGACAAAGGCCTCGAGCACGCTTTCGAGCAGGTCAAGATGATCGTGACAGAGCTTCGCGAGCGCCGCCGCGCCGAGGAAAACGCCGACCATGCGTGAAATCGTTCTCGACACCGAAACGACCGGATTTGAGCCTGCCGACGGGCATCGGATCGTCGAGATCGGCTGCGTCGAGCTCATCGAGCATTTGCCGACCGGACGGACCTATCGCTGCTTCCTCAATCCGGAACGCGCCATGCCGGCCGAGTCCCAGCGCATTCATGGGTTGTCCGACGAATTCCTCGCCGACAAGCCGAAATTTTCCGATGTCGTGGACGAATTTCTGGAGTTCATCGGCGACGCGCCACTCGTGATCCACAATGCGAGCTTCGATCTGAAATTCGTCAATTCGGAACTGCACCGCATCGGCCGGCCGCCGATCCCCTATGGACGCGCCATCGATACGATCGAGGTCGCCAAAAGCAAGGTGCCCGGGGCGCGCTATTCGCTCGATGAGTTGTGCCGGCGCTTCGACATCGATTTGTCGGCCAGAGTGAAGCATGGCGCGCTTCTCGACGCCGAGCTGACCTCGCAGGTTTACCTGGAGTTGATGGGCGGGCGGCAGCGCAAACTCTCTCTTAGCCCCATCGATCGCGCCGACACCGCGCAGGACACGGTGCGGCTCATTCGGATACGCCCCCAAGCACTACCCGCAAGGCTTACGGCCATGGAAGCCGAGGCGCATGCCAGGTTCGTGGCCGAGGAGCTGGGCAGTGCTGCGTTGTGGAACGCGTTCTCAGGCGGTCCCTGACTCCTGCGCGCCACGGAACTGCTGCATCTGCGCCTGCTTGCTGCGAAAGAGACCCGCGAAATCGATCGGTTCGATCATCAGGGGCGGCATGCCGCCGTCGCGCACGGCGTCGGAAATGATGCGCCTTGCATAGGGGAACAGCATGTGCGGTCCCTCGATCAGAAGGACCTGCTGCAGCACATCGTCGGGTACGTTCACGATCTGGAACAGTCCGGCATAGACAAGCTCCAGGAGAAAGACGGGCTTGTCTTCCTGTGATTTGGCGTTGATGCGCAATTTCAGTTCGACTTCGAACAAGGGACCATCCATGCGCCGGGCCTGCAGATCGACCGAGAGATCGATATTCGGACGATTGGTGATGGTGCCGGGCGCGCCGGGATTTTCGAACGACAGATCCTTGGTGTACTGCGCAACGATCTGAACGCGCGGCGCATTGGCATCGCCTTGGGCGCCAGCTGGTCCACCGCTCATGAGACATGTTCCTCGGATTTTCGCGCGCGGCGGGTACCACGGAAGGCGCCGACGTGACAAGCAACTCGCAGGGTTCCAAAGCGTTACCGAGAATGCTGGACCCTCATGACGCGTGGGTTTAGTCTTGGCTTTGGCGGACCAGGCGCCGCGGTGGGTTTGACGAACAATGCCGAATTCGCAGTTTTTTGACATTTTCCTGTTTGCGGTGGTCGCAGGTGTCATCCTGTTCCGGCTGTACACGGTCTTGGGCCGCCGGACGGGAAACGAGCGCCCACCGCCGGACAGTTATCGCCTGACCGGCAGAACCCCTGCCGACGCCGCGGCCGCAAAGGACAACGTCGTGCCCTTGCCTGTTGCTGCGCGGCCGGCGCCGCCCGCAGACGCGCCCTCGGACCCGGTTGCGCGCGGGCTCATGGACATCAAGCTCGCCGACCGCAGCTTCGAGACCGACCACTTCATTTCCGGCGCCCGCAGCGCCTATGAGCTCATCGTCACGGCCTTTGCGAAGGGCGAACGCGCGCAACTCAAGCCGCTCCTGAGCGACGAAGTCTTCGCGGCCTTCGGGCAAGTGATCAGCGGCCGCGAACAACGCAAGGAATCGGTGGCCTTCACCTTCGTCGGCTTCAAGGACGTCAAGATCGTCCATGCCGCGCTCAAGGGCCGCAGCGCCGAAATCACGCTCGCCTTCGGTGCGCAATTCATTTCCGCGACCAGCGACGAACACGCCTCGGTCATCGAGGGCGATTCCAAGACGGTTCGCGACGTGACGGACGTCTGGACGTTTGCGCGCGATGTGCGCTCGCGCGATCCGAACTGGCTCCTGGTCGCAACGTCCGGCGATCTTCCATAAATTGAGGCAGGGGAATGCGTTCGCGTATTCCCGGAATCCTGTTTCTGTTCATTCTCGTGAGCATCGGCGTTGCCGCCTGGTTTTGGCTGCCGCACAAGGAAAATAAGCCGTCCAGGCTGGAGCTGACGCCGGTCTCGCTCAGCGGGCTTCCCGGCTGGGCCTCCTTCGACAAGCGCGCGGCACTTTCTGCCTTTCGCAGATCGTGCGGCGCGATCTTGAGAGCGCAAGCCGCTTCGGAGCTTGGCGGGTATGCGGGTCGCGCCAAGGATTGGTTCGGCGTATGCCGCGCGGCCCTCGCAGCAGGAGAGAATTCGGCGCGAAAATTCTTCGAAGGTCATTTTTCCGCCTTCGAAGTTGGCGGCGAAGCCCTCATCACAGGCTATTACGAGCCGCTGCTGCAGGGCAGCAGGACGCGCCATGACGCGTATCAAACGCCTGTCTATGCCACGCCGCGCGACCTCATCGGTGCGGATCTTGGCGCGTTCCGGCCCGAGTGGAAGGGAGAACGCATCGCCGGACGCATCAGCGACCAACATCTGGTTCCCTATGCGACGCGGGCCGAGCTCGACGAATTTCCGCCGCCGGCGAGCGTGCTCTTCTATGGCAACGATCCGATCGCGGTTTTCTTTCTTCACATCCAAGGTTCGGGTCGGGTTGCGCTCGACGATGGCGCAACGGTTCGCGTGACGTATGCGGCGCAAAACGGCAGACCCTACAGCGCCATCGGCGCCAGGTTGATCCGGTTGGGCGTCCTGACCCGCGAGACGGTTTCCATGCAGTCCATTCGCGCCTGGTTGAAGGCAAATCCTTCCGCGGCCCGCCAGGTCATGGAAACGAACCAGTCCTATGTCTTCTTCAAGGAAGCGCCGGTCGGCGATGCGTCGCTGGGCAGCCAAGGAACGGGAAGCGTTGCGCTGACCCCTGGCGCGAGCGTTGCCGTCGACCCGAAATTTCATGCGCTTGGCGTGCCCATCTTCGTCGCCGCGCAATTGCCTGACGGACAGAAGCTTCGGAACCTGTTCATCGCTCAAGATACGGGCGGCGCGATTCGAGGTCCGGCGCGGGCCGATCTTTTCTTCGGCTTCGGCACGCGTGCGGAAACACTGGCGGGCGCGATGAAATCTGCCGGACATCTTTATGTACTCCTTCCGAAACAATTTGCTCAGGACATTTTGCGGTGACCCGGCGCAAGACGACCAACGAGGAACGCGCGCTGTTCGAACAGGTGATCGCCGAGGCGCGGCCGCTGTCGCGACTGTCCGAGGACTCGGCGACGCCGGCTAAAGCGCGCAGAAGTGCGACAGACGTCACCGGCGGGCTCGATGGCCGAACCGAGGAAAGGCTGCGCCGAGGACTCATCGATCCTCAGGCTCGGCTCGATCTTCACGGCTTCACCGAGCACGATGCGCATCGGGCGCTGCTATCGTTTCTGCGCAACGCACAAGTGCGGCGGCACAAACTCGTACTGGTGGTGACCGGGAAGGGTGCGCGTGTCGCTCCCGACGCGCCTTTCGATATGCAACTGAGCTATCGCTCGCGCGGCGTTCTGAAGGCAGTCGTGCCGCGCTGGCTCCGAGAGCCAGCATTTGCGGCAATGGTTGCAGGCGTGCGCACGTCCCATGTCAGGCATGGCGGCGAAGGCGCGCTCTACATCTATCTGCGGAAATCCGGCTAGATCAGACCGGCGTCAGCAGCCAGCGTCTTGAGAGACGTTTCGGGGCGCGCGCCGTAATGTGAAATGACTTCGGCGGCGCAAAGTGTCGCCAGCCTGCCGCACGCAGCAAGCGGGCGATTGCGGGTCAGGGCATAGAGAAAACCGGCCGCGAATTGATCGCCTGCACCGGTCGTGTCGACGACGCGCGCGATCGGCCAGGCGTCCACGACATGGACTTCTGACTTCTGCGCGATCACGCAACCCTTTTCCGAGCGCGTCAGTGCGGCAATGCCATGCCATGACGAGCGCGCGGCCTGCAGAACGGAATCGAAACTCTCCACTTCGAACAGCGCCTTCGCCTCGTCTTCGTTGGCAAAAATGATGTCGAGATCGCTCAGGATCGTGCGGAATTCATCCCGATAGCGACCGACCACGAACGGATCTGAGAGCGTGAACGCGACCTTAGTTCCGACGCGGCGCGCCTCGCGGATGGCCTTCAGGCAGGCCGCCTTCGCTTTCGGCGCGTCCCACAAATAGCCTTCGATATAGAGGACCTTTGCGGCCGCAATTTCTGCTTCGTCGACATCCTCGACGGAAAATTCGCGCGCCGCGCCGAGATAGGTGTTCATGCTGCGCTCGCCATCCGGCGTCACCGCGATCAGGCACAAGGCGGTCGATGGTCCATCCGTTGCCGGTTCGGTCGCGTAGTGGACGCCGAGACCTTTAAGGCTTGTGGCGAACGCCGCACCAAGGCGGTCGTTCCTGACCTTGCCTTCGAAGGCGCCGCGTCCGCCCAGAGAGGCAAGTCCGGCCATCGTATTGGCGGCCGAGCCGCCGGCAATTTCGAGCGGCGCGCCCAGCGCGCGATGAAGCTGCTCGGCACGGTGATCGTCGATTAGCGTCATCACCGCTTTGGCGATGTTGTGCTCGAGGAGGAATTTGTCGTCGACGGGCGCCAGCACGTCGACGATCGCGCTTCCCAACGCTGCAACATCGTAGCGGTACGCCATTAAAGGTCCCCGGCTTTTCGCTTATAAACGCGACTCAGTTAGAGGAGCGTTCGAATGTTCGCAAGCGCCGGCAAGGCCGCGGCCATGCTCTTTGATCGCGACTTTGTCGGCATCGTCCTGCGCTCCCTTTTGCTGACAGCCCTGCTTTTCGTGCTGTTGTTCGCGGGCATTGAATACGCCCTGACGCACCTCCCGCCGCTGGGCTCGATCTGGGTCAACCGTTTTCTCGAAGTGACGACGCCCATCATCCTCATTCTCGCGATCTTCTTTCTGGGCGCGCCCGTTGCCGCCATCTTCGGTTCGCTTTATCTCGACCGCATCGCGGCCAAAGTCGATGCGCATTTCTTTCCCGGTGATCCGAAGGCGCCCGGAACGCCCTTCGTCACCGGGTTCGGCGAAACGCTGCGGCTGATCGCCCTCACGTTGCTGGTCAATGTCGCGCTCTTGCCGGTGGACATCGGCATCCCGGGCTTGGCCGAGTGCGCCACGATTCTGGCGAACGGATGGTTGCTGGGACGGGAGTTTTTCGAACTTGCGGCGTTACGCCACTTGAGCCGCGGCGAAAGCGACGCGATGCGCGCGCGATATTCGACGCGAATCTATGCCGCGGGTCTGCTGATCGCGATTCTGACGGCCATCCCAATCGTTGATCTGATCGCGCCTTTTTTTGGCTCGGCTTTGATGGCACATCTGTTCAAGCGGTTGAGCCACGAGGAACAGAAGCGATGAAAAAACTTGCGGTGCTCTTGATGGCGTGTTGCGTGGCTGCGGGTTGCGCAACGAAGCCCGCGCCACCGCCACGGGTGGCGCTGCCGCCGGCACCGCCGCCAGGCGAGCCTGCGGGAACGACGGGCCTGCGCGAAGCGGATCTGCGCGCGACATTCGGCATGCCGGCACTCGTGCGCCATGATGGAGCCGCACAGATCTGGCGCTTCGATGCGCCAGGTTGCAGGGCGTTTTTCTTTCTCTATTCCCGCGATGGAGCAACCGCGGTCTGGCATGTCGAAACCACGCCCAGAGGCGCCAGCATCGCGGCCGACGAAAATTGCCTCAACGCCTTGCGCGCACGCGCCGCGGCGCGGCCGGTTTCCTGACCGGCGCACCCTCCTTCGTCTTGTGTTTGAAGCGGCATAGATCGCGCACGACGCATGTCGGACATAAGGGTGTGCGCGCCACGCAGGTATAGCGGCCATGCAGGATCAGCCAATGATGCGCGTGGAGCTTAAATTTCTCCGGAACTTTTTTCTCCAACGCCAGCTCGACCGCCACCACATCTTTGCCGGGCGCAAGGTTGGTGCGGTTGCAGACACGGAAAATGTGCGTGTCGACCGCGATCGTCTTTTCGCCGAACGCGACATTGAGCACGACATTGGCGGTCTTGCGGCCCGCGCCGGGGAGGGCCTGGAGCTCTTCGCGCGTGCGCGGAACGCGGCCGCCATGCCGTTCGATCAGCATCTTTGAAAGCGCGATGACGTTTTTTGCCTTGGTGCGAAAAAGGCCGATGGTCTTGATGTAGCCGATCAGTTTTTCTTCGCCGAGAGCGACCATCTTCTCCGGCGTATCGGCGATTTTGAACAAGGGCTCGGTCGCTTTGTTGACGCTTCTGTCGGTCGCCTGGGCGGAGAGAACGACGGCCACGAGCAGGGTGTAGGGATTGAGCGATTCGAGTTCGGTTTTAGGCTCCGGAATCTGCTTTTTCAGCCGCGCGAAGAATTCCTCAATCTCGACTTTGCTGAAGGCGCGCGGCATATCCATCCCCCATCGGCGGCAGCACAGTGTTGCGACAACGGGCTCGGCGCAAGTAATCTTGCAGCATGGGAGACGACGTTCTTCTCGATCAGGTGCTGAGGCCAAGTCCGCCGCTCAGCCCGCGAATTCTTTGCGCGATTCTGGCTGCCGTCGCCGTCATCAACATCCTCTTCGCGCTTTACTTTGTTATGCGTGGCGCCTGGCCCGTCGCTCCCTTTCTGGGAGCGGACGTGGCACTCCTGGCTTGGGCCTTCCGCGCCAGCCTCATCGCGGCGAGGCACGAGGAGCATGTCACGCTGACCCATTCGCTCCTCAGCATCGCGCGGCGCCCGGCACGCGGCCGGGGCGATGAAATCCGCTTCAATCCCTATTGGGTCCGCGTGCACATGGATGATCCGCCGGACCATTGGAGCCAACTGACGCTCAGGAGCCATGGCAGAGCGGTGCGAATCGGGACATTCCTCGCGCCGGATACGCGTGCGGCGTTCGCCCAAACCTTGAAATCGGCATTGCGGCAGGCCCGTGAAACCATCGTCTGAAGTGCGCAAGAAACGGGTCGCAAAAGGGCGGCGACAGGCCCATCTTCCGCCCATGAGCAATGTACTCTCCTTCGACGAAAACGACGCCAATTGGCGGCGCATGGGCCGCGCCATTCGTTATCTGAGCGCGCACTATCTCGATCAACCCTCGCTCGAAGACGCGGCGGCGGCGGTCAATCTTTCGCCTTTCCACTTCCAGCGCCTGTTCACACGCTATGTCGGCGTCAGTCCGAAAAACTTCGTCGGTCACCTGACGCTCGATCATGCCAAGTCGGATCTGGCGCAGGGCAAGAACCTGCTGGAGACCTCGCTCGATGCGGGCCTGTCGGGACCGTCGCGCCTGCACGATCTCTGTCTCAAGATCGAGGCGATGACGCCGGGCGACTACGCCAAAGGCGGCGCTGGTGTGGAAATCCTATATGGCTTTCATCCCTCGCCTTTCGGTATCGCGCTGATACTGGCGACGGCGAAGGGCGTGTGCGGATTAGCCTTCGGCGACGAAGGCGAAGAAAAGCGGATCTTTGCGGATATGCGGTCGCGTTGGCCGAAAGCGAACTACCGCGAAGCGCACGCGTTGACGGCGAAGATCGCGGCGCAAATCTTCGCAAAATCTGCCGGAGACCTGTCCGTGCATTTGATGGGAACGCCCTGGCAGGTGAAGGTCTGGCAGGCCTTGCTGGCGATTCCGCCCGGCCGATTCTCGACGTATGGCGTTGTCGCCGAAAGGATCGGAAGTGAAAGTGCAGCGCGCGCGGTCGGAACGGCGGTCGGCCGCAATCCGATTTCCTGGCTTATCCCCTGTCACCGCGTGCTTGCGAGTGACGGTTCGCTCAACGGCTATCACTGGGGTTTGGAGCGCAAGCGCGCGATGCTCGCGCTCGAAGCCGCGTCTCAGTCCGAAAGACCGAGAACATCGGCGATGGCGTAAAGACCGGGCTTCTTGCCCTGGCCCCATTTCGCCGCCGTGATCGCGCCGCGCGCAAAGATCGCGCGATCCTCCGCGACATGCGACAGCATGATGCGCTCCTGCGGACCCGCCAGGATGACCTCGTGCTCGCCGACGACCGTTCCCCCGCGCACGCTTGCGAAACCGATCGCGCCATCGTTGCGCACGCCGGTGATGCCGTCGCGGGCACGCACCGACTTGTCGGAGAGGGCGACATCGCGACCTCGCGCAGCTGCCTGACCAAGCAGCAGCGCCGTGCCGCTTGGCGCATCGACTTTCAACCGATGGTGCATCTCGACGATTTCGATGTCGTAGTCGGGCAACGCCTTCGCCGCCTTTTCTACAAGCGCCGCAAGCAGTGTGACCCCAAGGCTCATATTTCCTGACTTGATGATGACCGCATGACGCGCGGCGGCGCGTATCTTGGCATCGTCGTCGCCCGTGCAACCCGTGGTGCCGATAACGTGGACGATGCGGGCCTGGGCGCAAAGTGCCGCTAGTTCGACGGAGGTCTTCGGATTGGTGAAGTCGATCACGGCTTCTGCCCTGGCAATGAGCGGCAGCGGATCGTCGCTGAGCGTGACACCCAGGGGCTGCGTTCCGGCCAGCGTGCCGGCATCGGCTCCAAGATCGGGCTTGCCATGTGCTTCCAGTGCGCCGCTCACAATGCAGCCGGGCGTTCCCGCAAGCGCGCGGATCACGGTCTGTCCCATCCGCCCTGCCGCACCGGCGACGACGATTCGAAGTTCGCTCATGGCGGAAGCTTAATCGTGAAGCTCAACCGGCGAAACGGCTCAAATGATCCACCACATAGGCGGCGATCGCCTGGCCGAACCAGGGCACCGTCAGGATCAGCGTCGAAGCGCCGACGCGCAACAGCGTCGTCTGGTCGAAGGGCCATTCGGGCGCCTCCGTGATGCGTTTTTCATAGGCCAAGAGGCCATGAAGCCGCGTTGCGGCGTGATCGTCCGAGGTCATGGCCGAGCGTTGCGTCTCGATCTGACGGCGTATGTGCTCGAGCTCCTGGGACTTTGCTTGCATGATCAGTCTGTGGATCCTGCTCATGACGATGGCAAAGTGACTGATGCCCATTGCCGCGCAGGCGGCGATCAGAAGACCCGTAAGCCAATTAAGATCGCCGCCGACGAAAAAAAGACAGGACACCGCGCTGACCACGAACCAGGTCAAGGAGGAGCGCGCAGCCGAACGCCCCAGGACGGCGAGCGTATCGGTGCGCAACAGATCGATCTTGAGCTCGGCTGAAAGCACGCGGCCATAACTGCGGCCGCCGGCACGGGTCTGTTCCACGCCGCGCGAAAAGAGAATGACCACAAATGTCGTCGCAACAACGAACCAGCCAAGCGCCAAAGGCGGCATCGGATGGCCTTCTTGGGATTCGCTTAGCCACACGAGAGAGCTGACGGCGAGTCCCGAGAGAAGACCGATCAAAGTCGCGCGAGACAATCGCGCTTCTTGCGCACCAAACGTGGTGACGAGCGCCGCGCTTGCCGCTCCACCCGTCAGGATTCTGGCATAGGCCGGCGCATCCCTCGCCTCGGCGACCCGCGCATAACGCTGCATCGTCAGCGCAGCGCAACATATGAGGGAGAGCACCAAGGCGGGCCATGAGGCGCCTGTCGGGGAGAGACCGCGCTGGATGATCGCCACGTGCTCGGCGCCCGCAACGATCAGAAACGCGCCGAAGAGCAGGACGAAGACCAATATGGCGGTCGTGACGAGACTGAAGGGCGAGCGAGCGAAGATTTGTTGCTCGAAGGGCAACGCCTCGATCGGCAGTTGCGTTGCTATGATGGCCTCGCTCATGCGCTTCAGTCTAGCGCATAACGGGCGCCGGTGCGCGCCTAGGCCTTGGCGTCGCCCGGCTCCTTGCGCGCCACGGTCACCATGGCTGGGCGCAGTAAACGGTCGCCGATCGTGTAGCCGGTCTGCACGACGTTGACGATCGAGCCGGCGGGCCTGCCTTCGCCAGCGACCTCCGCAATGGCCTGATGGAGATTGGGATCGAACTTGCCGTCGCTGGTATCGATCGGCTTGATCCCGTAAGTCTCCAGCGCTGCAAGCAATTGACGTTCCGTCGCTTCGACGCCTTCGATGACGGCTTGTACTTGCGGGTCTGCCGCTTCGCGCACCGCGGGCGGAAGATGGGCGAGGGCGCGGGCGAAATTGTCGGCGATGGTCAGCATCTCGCGCGCAAAGCGCGTCACGGCATAGGTGCTGGCATCGGCTCGGTCGCGTTCGGCGCGGCGGCGCGTGTTTTCCGTTTCAGCCAGCGCGCGCAAGAGCTTGTCCTTGAGTTCGACATTCTCGGCATGCAAGGCAGCGATCACATCGGCAGGATGAGGTTCGCCGGGTTCGACCGTTTCGATTTCGTCTTCGTCGCTCATCATTTCTCTCTAACGCATCAACCGAGCAATCGGCCAACGACTTTTGCGGTATGATCCACGATCGGGATGATCCGGCCATAGTTCAGCCTGGTCGGTCCCAGAACGCCGATGACGCCGATCACCTTTCCTTGCGCATTGGCGTAAGGGGCCGCAACGATCGACGAACCGGAAAGACTGAACAGCCGGTTCTCAGACCCGATGAAGATGCGCACGCCATCGCCTTCGCGGGCGAGTTCGAGCAACCGGATCAAATCATTCTTGCGTTCGATATCCTCGAACAGATTGCGCACGCGTTCGATGTCCGCCTGCGCCTCGACGGTATCGAGCAAATGCGAGGCGCCGCGCACGATCAGGACCTTCTCCTCGCTGTGGCGCAGGCTGGCGCCGGACGTGGAAAGTGTCGCCAGTCCCTCGGAGACGATCTTTGCCGTCAATTGATCCAGTTCCGCGCGCTCGCTGTCCAGTTCCAGCACGACTTCGCCACGCGCCGCATCCAGCGTGCGCCCGCGCAGCCGGGCATTGAGGTAGTTGGAGGCTTCCGAAAGCACCGAAGGCGGCAGTCCGACCGGCGTGGCGATCAAGCGGTTCTCGACCTGACCGTCCTCGCTCACCATGACGACAAGCGCTTTGCCCGGCGCGACGGCGACGAACTCGATGTGTTTGAGCGCCGAATCCTGTTTCGACGACACGACAAGGCCGGCGCAGTTGGAGAGTCCCGACAGCAGACTGGTTGCCTGGGTGAGGACGTCTTCGACCGCGCGGCCGCTGCCGCTCATGCGCGCTTCGATGGCGACGCGTTCGTCGGGTGCGAGCTCCCCGATCTCGAGAAGACCGTCGACGAAGAGTCTCAAGCCCTTCTCGGTCGGTGCGCGCCCGGCGCTGGTGTGCGGCGCGTAGAGCAGGCCCATCGTTTCCAGATCGGCCATGACGTTGCGGATGGAGGCCGGCGACAGCGCGAGCGGCAGACGTTGCGACAGCGTGCGCGACCCCACCGGCTCGCCCGAGGTCAAGAACGCCTCGACGAGATGGCGGAACACTTCCCTTGGCCGCTCGCCAAGAGCCTTGTTCAACGCCTGTGCACTGACCGAGTCCACCGTTTTAAGGTCCTGATCCGCTGAAACTTATTTCCCTGGCCGCCGAAAGGTTTGCACCGGCGGCGGCAAAGCCGCTAGGTAACGGCGCAACGTCGAAACTTCAAGGCAAACAAAATGCGCCCATCCGCCCGCGCAAACGACCAGATGCGCAGCGTGACGCTTGAACCGGGCGTTGCCAAGCATGCCGAGGGCTCGTGCCTGGTAAAATTCGGCCATACGCATGTCCTCTGCACGGCCAGTCTCGAGGAGACCTCGCCCGCCTTCCTACGCGGAACGGGCAAAGGCTGGGTGACCGCTGAATACGGCATGCTGCCGCGCTCGACCCATGAGCGCATGCGGCGCGAAGCCGCGCAGGGCAAGCAGTCCGGCCGGTCGCTCGAGATCCAGCGCCTCATCGGGCGCAGCCTCAGATCGGTGGTGGAGCTCAGTGCCCTGGGCGAACGCCAGATCGTCATCGATTGCGATGTCGTTCAGGCCGATGGCGGGACGCGAACGGCATCGATCACCGGCGGCTTCGTGGCGCTGCACCAGTGCGTCGGATTTATGAAGAAGACCGGTTTGGTGACGAAGCCCGCGATCAAGGATCACGTGGCGGCGGTCTCCTGCGGCGTATGGAAGGGCGAGGCGGTGCTCGATCTCGATTATGACGAGGACTCGACGGCCGAGACCGACGCGAACTTCGTGCTGACGGGCAACGGCGGTCTCGTCGAACTCCAGGGCACCGCTGAAGGCGCACCGTTCAGCGACGAACAATTTGCCCAGATGCTCAAGCTGGCGCGCAAGGGGATCGCCGAACTCGTCACCTTGCAGAAGAGCGTCGTTGCGCCATGAAGCTGCACGCCGGCGATACGCTGGTTGTGGCAAGCCACAATCCGGGCAAGGTCCGTGAGATCCGCGAGCTTCTGATGCCCTTTCGCCTCCATGTCGTGGGCGCCAATGAGCTCGAGCTTGAAGAGCCCGAAGAAAACGAAACGACCTTTGCCGGCAATGCCGCCTTGAAGGCGCGTGCGGCCGCGCACGCGACCGGACACCCGGCGCTGGCCGACGATTCCGGACTCATGGTGCGCGCGCTCGGCGGTGCGCCAGGCATCTACTCGGCGCGCTGGGCGGGACCCGACAAGGATTTTGCGCAGGCGATGAAGCGGGTCGAAACGGAGTTGCTTGCGAAGGGTACGTCCGACAAGTCGGCCAAATTCGTCTGCGCGCTCGCGCTGGCGACGCCGCATGAGGATGTCGAGATTTTCGAAGGCGAAGTCTCGGGCTCGCTCGTCTTTCCACCGCGAGGAGTGCACGGCTTCGGCTACGACCCGATCTTCGTCGCGGATGGCATGTCCGAGACGTTCGGCGAGATCGAACCTGCGACCAAGCACGGTATGAGCCATCGCGCCCGGGCGTTCGAAAAGCTGGTCGGGAGCGCGGTCTTCGCGCCATGAGCGGCTTCGGCATCTATGTCCATTGGCCGTTCTGCACGGCCAAGTGTCCCTATTGCGACTTCAATTCGCATGTTCGAAGCCGCATCGACGAGAACGGCTGGATCGATGCCATCGTGCGCGAGCTCGAGTGGGTCGCTGGCCTGCAAGGGGCTGAGCGCCCCATCGTCGAAACGGTCTTCTTCGGCGGTGGAACGCCGTCGCTGATGCAAGGCTCGAGCGTTCAGCGCACGCTCGACACGATCGCACGATTGTGGCGCACCGCCAACGATGTCGAAGTCACGCTCGAGGCAAATCCCGCAAGCGCCGACGCGGCGCGCTTTCGCGATTATCGCGCGGCCGGCGTCAACCGTCTCTCGCTGGGCATGCAGGCGCTGAATGATCGCGATCTGAAGATGCTGGGCAGACTGCACGATGTCGCCGAGGCCCGCGCCGCGCTCAAGCTGGCGACGGCGAACTTCAACCGCGTGTCGCTCGATCTGATCTACGCCCGTCCCGATCAGACGCTGGACGCGTGGCGCAAGGAATTGGAAGAAGCGCTCGCCTTCGGCACCGAGCATCTTTCGCTCTACCAACTCACGATCGAACCGGCGACGCCGTTTTACCAGTTGCACAGAAGCGGCACCTTGAAGGTCCCCGATGAAGGGCTTGCCGCCGATCTCTTCGAGCTCACGCAGGAGGTGACGGCAGCGGCTGGGCGTCCGGCCTACGAGATTTCCAACCACGCGCGGCCGGGCGCAGAAGCGCGGCACAATCTTCTGTATTGGCGCTATGGCACCTATGCAGGCGTCGGACCCGGTGCGCATGGCCGACTCGAACTCGATGGCAGGCGCGTTGCGACTGAGACGGAAAAGCTCCCCGAGCGTTGGCGCGAATTGGTCGCTCGCCATGGCCACGGCTTGCGCGAACAGATGCCGATCGCTTCCGAAGATGCGGCGCGCGAACAGCTGCTAATGAACCTGCGGCTAAGAGAAGGAATTGACCTCGACGCCTATTGCGAACGCTGGGGCCGATGCGTGGATAGCAAACGCATGGCGGCATTGGTCGAGCAGGGATTGCTTCGCCTGGAGGGCGAAAGGTTGCGCGCCACACCGCGCGGCCGCCTCTTGCTCAACAGCGTGATCGCCGCACTCGCCGGCTAGGAGCCAGACTTCACGAAGGTTTTGGGCGCCGGATCGACTTCGCGAAAGCCTTGCGGCGTGACGGCCATGACGGCAAGTCCGCGCTCGGCTGTTCCGTCCGGATTGAACCGGAAGATGCCGTCGACGCCTTCGAAGCCGTTGGGATCCAGCAGCGCGGCTCGCGTGAAGCGCTGGTACGGCGGACCTTTTGCAAGGAGAGCGATGAGGGCAATCGCATCGTACGACAGTGCCGCGAGTTGCGGCGGGCTGGCGCCAAAGGCCGCTCTGTATTTCGCGATAAACGCTGCATCGTCGGTTGGAGAGGGAGCAGCGAACCAGCCGCCGGTCAGCGTCGGTTCTGAAAGGTTGGCCTGTTCGCCCCACAAGCTGGTGCCGAGCAGCTTGACCTTCTTGGGATCGAGACCGCTTGCGCCCAGTGTCGGCGAAATGGCCCGCAGAACTTGCCCTCCGACCGGTATGAACACCGCGTCGGCGTCGCTCTTGGCGACGTCTTCTGCAGGCTTCAAGGCGGCATCGGGATTGTTGGAAAAGCGTTCGACATCGATCACCCGGCCTCTGCCTTCGGCGACGGCATCGTTGAACGCTTCCAGCGTCACGTCACCATAGGCGGTGTTCGAGGAGAGGGCCGCAAATCTGCGATAGCCCTGCGACGCTGCATAGGTGATGACGCGTTTGACGTCGTTCTCAGGCAAGAACCCCAGCAGGAATATGCCGTCGCCGGCGACACTTCTGTCCGTAGAGAAGGCAAGAACGGGAACGCCGTGATCGCGCGCTTCATGCGAGACCGCCTTCACGGATTGCGAAAAGAGCGGGCCGACGATGATCTCGGCGCCCTGGTCGAGGAGGCGCGTGACCGCAATTTGGGAACTTTCGGCTGTCGTGCCCTCATCGGCCGTCATCAAGATGATGTCTTTGTTGCCGGAGTCGTAAAGCGACAACTCGGCCGATTTCATCATCGCGCTGGCGAGCGCCTTTACGCTGGGCGTGGTGCTCGCAAAAGGAAGCAGGATCCCGACGCGTACCGGCGTACGTTCGCCTGAGGTGTTGGGCAGTCTGAGAAAACCCGGCCGGTTTTCCGTCAACGGGTGCATCGGCACCGTGCCGTTCTCGGCTTCGGGGGGAAGCGGCGGCGGAATGGGCAATCTCGGCTGGCACGCGGCTGCCGCTATCGCCGCGGCTCCGGCAATGGCAAAAAGGCGCGCGGCAAAGACCAACTTGGCCAACGGACATGGAACGGGCATCAAAAGCTCCTTCGCAGAGCGACCCTAAGGCTTTGGGTGCATTCCGTAAATCCGGCTCCAGGCCGTCACTTTCGCCAGGACTCTATGTGACCGCTACGCCCATCGGAAACGCGCGCGACATAACGCTCAGGGCGCTGGATGTACTTGGCGAGTGTGACCTTGTTGCGGCGGAGGATACGCGGGTTAGCGCCAAGCTGCTTGCGCTGCATGGGCTGTCGCGGCCGCTGACAGCCTACAACGATCACAATGGCGTTCGCGAACGGCCCAAACTGCTCGCTCGTCTCAAACATGGCGCGCGCATCGCGCTGATCAGCGACGCAGGAACGCCTTTGATATCCGATCCGGGTTTCAAGCTGGTGCGCGAAGCGGTGGCCGAGGGCATCCCTGTCCACGCCATACCCGGACCGTCGGCGACACTGACGGCGCTCGCGCTCGGCGGTTTGCCGACCGACCGGTTTTTCTTCGCCGGCTTTCTTCCGACCAAGCCGGGCGAGAGGGAAAGCGCACTCGCTGAGCTGGCGAATATTTCTGCGACGCTCATTTTTTTCGAATCGGCGAACCGGCTGGCGGCAAGCCTCACGCAGATGGTTGCAGTGCTGGGCGATCGCCCCGCTGCCGTTGCGCGCGAGCTGACCAAGCTGCATGAGGAGGTCCGGCGGAGCACGCTCGCCCGGCTGGCCGAGCAATATGCCGGCGAACTCGCACCGAAAGGCGAGGTGACGATCCTGGTCGGACCGCCCGGCACGCGCGCCGTCGACACACGTCGTCTCGACGCCCTGCTCGACAAGGCGCTGCCGTTCATGCCGGTGCGCGCCGCGGCCGAACTGATCGCCGAGGCGCTTTCTCTGCCGCGTAAGGACGTCTACCGCCGCGCTTTGGAAAAGAAGACCGATGACGCTTGAACGCATCACACAATCGCGCCGCGCAGCCGAGTCGCGTGGACGCAGCAGCGAGACACTCGCAGCACTGCTGCTGCGCCTCAAATTTTATCGCATCCTCGGCCGCCGTATCCGCACGCATGCCGGCGAGATCGATCTTGTGGCGCGCGCGCCGTCCGGCGTTCTCTGCTTCATCGAAGTCAAGGCGCGCGCTGACGACCGCACGGCGCTCGACTCGGTCTCGCCGCGCCAGCGTGCGCGCATTGCGCGCGCCGCCCAACTGTTCGTTTCGGGAAGAACAAATCTCGCCGCCAATGGAATGCGCTTCGACATCATCACCGTGGCGCCGGTCCCGCGCCATTTTCGCGACGCCTGGCGGCCATGACGAACGAGCCGTTGGACTATCTGAAACGGCTGGGCGAGAGCGGAGACGGTCCGCACGATATTGCCCGCGCAGCGCTCATGCTGGCGGCACTCGATCATCCCAGGCGCCCGGTCGCGAGCTATCTCTCCCATCTCAGTGAGATTGAAGAGACGATGCGAGCCGAGTCGGCGATGATCTTGCGCGTGGGGGATGGCGCACGCGCGCTTGTCGAACTGCTGGCCGGACGTCTCGGTTATGACGGCGATCGGATGGACTATGACGATGCGCGCAACGCCGACATGATGGCGGTGATCGACCGGCGGCGTGGATTGCCCGTGGCGCTCGGCATTCTCTATATGCACGCGGCGCGCGCCGCAGGCATGCTCGCCAGCGGCCTCAACACCCAGAGCCATTTTGTGCTCAGGCTCAGTCATCGCGGCGACGATCTGACGATCGATCCCTTCCATGGCGGTCAGGCGATCGACCGCGAGCACCTCCCGGTCGAGCTTCGGCCCGACGATAGGGGTCTTGCGCAACCGGTCAGCGATACCGATGTCTTGTTGCGCTTGCAGAACAATCTCAAGATGCGTGCGCTCGGCGCGGGCGACGGCGAGCGCGCCCTGGAACTGACCCGCCGAATGGTGCTGGTGGCGCCCTCGCGGCCGGATCTGTGGTTCGATCTGGCGCGACTGAACGAGGCTGTCGGCGTCCTTGGGGCGGCACGGGACGCATATGAAAAGTGTCTGGACCGGGCGCCTTCGGGCCAGGCCCTGCATAACGAGGCTGCAATCCTTCTGTCGCAGCTCAAACGACGATTGAACTAGGGGACCCTCATGCTCACCGTCGCCATTCAGATGGATCCGATCGACAAAATCGACATCGCCGGCGATTCGACGTTTGCGATGGCGCTCGAAGCCCAGAGCCGCGGTCATGCGCTGATCTATTATGGCCCGCGCGACCTGACGTTTCGCGAAGGAAAGGTCACCGCTCGTGTGCGTTCGCTGTCGGTGCGCTCGGTGAAGGGCGACCATTTCACGCTTGGCGAGGCGAAGGTCTTTGACCTGTCACAGGCTGACGTCGTCCTGATGCGTCAGGATCCGCCGTTCGACATGGCCTACATTACGGCGACGCATATCCTCGAACACATCCATCCCAAGACCTTGGTCGTCAACGATCCGGCCCATGTGCGCAATGCGCCCGAAAAAATCTTCGTGACGCAGTTTCGCGATCTCATGCCGCCGACCTTGATCACCTCCGACCGGCGCGAGATCAACGAGTTTCGCGCCCAGCACAAGGACATCATCTTAAAGCCGCTTTACGGCAACGGCGGAGCGGGCGTCTTCCGCGTCAAGCCGGACGATGAAAATCTCGGCGCGCTCTTAGAGATGTTCACGCAATTCTATCGCGAACCGGTGATCGTGCAGCGCTATCTCCCCGAGGTGCGCAAGGGCGACAAGCGCATCATCCTGGTCGATGGCGTGTTCGCCGGCGCGATCAACCGCGTTCCTGCAGTGGGCGAAGCGCGCTCGAACATGCATGTCGGCGGCAAGCCGGAGGCGACGAAATTGACGAAGCGCGAACAGGACATCTGCGCTGCCCTTGGCCCGGAACTGAAAAAGCGCGGCCTCATTTTCACGGGCATCGACGTGATCGGCGACTATTTGACCGAGATCAACGTCACCTCGCCGACGGGCATCCTCGAAGTCCGCCGCTTCGGCGGGCCTGACATCGCCAAGCTGATCTGGGACGCGATCGAACGCCGCAAGCAGGTATAATGGCTGTGCCTTTAAGGGCTGTATCGCCGGCCCTACATCGACGCTGCAACCATTTGCCCTGACAAACCATGATCACCCTTCGCAAATCCAAGGAACGCGGCCAAACCAAGATCGATTGGCTTGATTCGCGGCATTCCTTCTCCTTCGGCGACTATTACGATCCCAAGCATGTCAGCTTCGGGCCGTTGCGCGTCATCAACGAGGATTGGATCGCGGGCGGCGGCGGCTTTCAGCCCCATGGCCATCGCGACATGGAAATCGTCACCTATCTCATCGATGGTGCGCTCCAGCACCAGGATTCCATCGGCGGCGGCGGCATCATTCGCCCCGGCGAGATCCAGCGCATGAGCGCGGGACGGGGCATCGTTCATTCCGAGTTCAACGCGTCTCGCGACCAAGCCGCGCATCTGCTTCAGATCTGGATCACGCCGTCGCAGAGCGGTCTCGAACCGTCCTACGAACAGAAGGCGATCGCGCCCGAAGCCGTACATAACAAACTCGCTCGGATCGCCGCGCCCGCTCCCAAAGAGGGCGAGGTGCGTCTCGTCCAGGATGCCGAGATCTGGGCTGCCAAACTCGATCAGGATGTCGCTGTCGTGCATCCTCTGGCTTCGGGCCGGCGCTGCTGGATACAACTCGTCAGCGGCGCGCTCGAACTCGGCGAGATGACTTTGAAGCCGGGCGATGCCGCGGCGATCACCGGCGAGCGCGAAGTCCGCGTGCGCGCGCTGGCGCCCAGCGAGGTCCTCTTGTTCGATTTGGGCTAGTGTCCCGATTGCGAAATTCGCTCGGGCTCGATATCGGTAGCTTGCGAATTTCGAAACCGCGACACTAAGTGGTCAGGCCGAAGCGGCTCTTGTAGCGCGCGTCGATGTGCGACAGCGGGAAATAGATAAAGACATCGATGGTCGCGAATTGACGATCGATGACCGCGCCGTCGCCGATAAAGGCGCCCGCTCTGAGATAACCTTTCAAGAGCGGTGGACAGGCGCGTAAGCCCTCCTTGGGATCGATCGCATCCTTGGCCATGCGATTCATCGGGACACAAATTTCCGGGCGTGCCCGCACCGCGACATTCGCCGGCATGGCATGGAAATGATGCATGTAGGATAGCGGCAGCGCGATGGCGTCGGGATCGGTGCCTGCGAATGAGGCGCAACCGAACATCAAATCGATCGAAAACCGCGCCACGAAGGCCATCAGGCCTTTCCATAGAAGCTGCATGGTGGTGGTTCGATTGCGATAGGACTTCAGCACGCAGGAGCGGCCGAGTTCGAGGACGCGCATTCCCGCATTGCCGTCCAGCATCTTGGAGATATCGAATTCGCCCGACGTATAGAACCCGCCGACGCGGGCGGCATCGACATCGCGCATCAGCCGATAGGTGCCAACGACAAGCGGCTGGCCATCGTCCGTGTGGACCGAACGGTCGACGACGAGAAGGTGATCGCAGACTTCGTCGAACTTGTCGAAGTCGCGCCGCTCTTCGCGCATCTCCGGCGACGGCACGGCGGACATTTCTTCATAAAAAATGTGATAGCGCAAGCGCTGCGCCTGCTCGACTTCGGCTTCGGTTTCCGCAAGCCGCACTTCTAGAGCGCCGGCCACCGCCAGAACGGGCCATTGCGCAAGTCTGCCCTCAAGCGGGCCAGGCTCGTGAATGTTGACCAAGCAACCGGATCCTTTGGGATGGCGCCGACTCTTTAAGCCAGCTGGCCGGTTCCCGAGACTTCGCAATTTTACCGGAGCGCCCCCAATGAGGCAAACAGACTCCGTTTGTGCGTCAGGCGGCGGAAGCAGACACCCTTCGGTTGTGCTGGCGGATCAGGATCGCGAACAGGAGCAACGCGGGGATGCCGATCGCGCCGGCGCCCATGAAGAAGAAGGCATAGGCCTTCATCAGGCCAACCGTCGTGCTCAGACCTTCGACGACGCTGCCCGATAGCCCCTTTAGTATCTTGCCAAGCCAAACATAAGCCGATGCGAGCAAGGCATATTGCGTGGCGGTGTAACCAAGACTCGTCAGGCTCGACATATAGGAGACAAGGGCGACGCCGGCGAAGCTTGTCGAAAAACTGTCAAACGCCATGATGAAGGCGAAGAGCGCAAAAGTCGGGTGCGGCGCGGCAAGCAGCGCGAAACAGGCGATCGAGACGGCCTGGAGGATGCCGCCCGCAATCAGCGCCCGCTCATAACCGAAGCGAAGCGCGGCGAAACCGCCGATCGCGATGCCGACCAGCGACGCGGCCAGTCCGAACGAGGCGCGTACCGCTCCGACCAGATCCTTGGTCATTCCGATGTCGTGATAGAACGGGTTGGCCATCGGCCCCATCACGAAATCGGGAAGCCGGTAGAGACTGATGGCGGCGAGCATGAGCACCGCGAGCACGCCGTGTGTCTTGAAGAACATGATGAAGGGCCCGGCGATGGCGTCATAGAGGCCGCGCAGGCTCGACAAGGGCAACGTCTGCGCTTTGGCGTTCATCACGTCATCGGCCCGCGAAGGTTCGGGCGCAAGAAACGTCGCGACCAGTCCGATCCCCATCAGGGCGCCATAAAGGGCATAGGAAACGGACCAACTCGTATGTTCGGCCACGACGAGTATGACCGCATCGGTCGCCAGCAAAGCAATGCGGTAACCGAACTGGTAGGCCGATGAGAGCAGCCCAAGCTCATCATTGTCGCGCGCCGACTCGATGCGCCACGCATCGATGACGATGTCCTGCGTCGCCGCGCAGAAGGCCGCCAAGAGGGCAAAGACGCCCAGCAGTACGAGTCCGTGCGCGGTTCCGATCAGTGCCATCGCAACAAAAGCCACACCGACGGCAATCTGTGAGATCGCCATCCAGCCGCGCCGTCGCCCGAGCGCACTGAAGCCGGGCGCGCTCACGCGATCGATGATCGGAGCCCACAGGATTTTCAGCGAGTATGCGATGCCGACCCAGGAGAGAAATCCGATCGCGGAGAGCGAGGTTCCTTCGTCGCGCAGCCAATAGCCAAGCGTGTTACCCACCAGCAGAAACGGCAGGCCGGAGGAAAACCCCAACACCAGCATCAAGAGCGTCTTGGGCTCAAGATAGGCGGCCAGTGTTCGACGCGTGGAATCCGCGGCGCCTCGAGACTTCATGCGGCGGCGATGCGCGGACGACTCGCTTCGGCAATGAGACTGCTGAACATGGCATCCAACTGCGAGGGATCGACGGGCTTGGTGAGGAAACCATCCATCCCGGCGTCTTTGCAAGCCCGCATTCCGGTTTCCAGCGCGTCCGCCGTCAGCGCGACGATCGGCGTGCGGCGCCGGCCGCAGTGTGATTCGCGCGCCCGGATCGCGCGCGAGGCTTCGATCCCGTCCATGCCGGGCATGTGAATGTCGGTGAGCAGCATGTCGAAAGAATCGTTTTCCATCGCTTTCAGCGCGGCGTCCCCCGACGTAACCTCGGTCACATGGTGGCCGCGGCGGCGCAGCAATTCTCGCGTCAGAAGCGCGTTGATCGGATTGTCTTCGGCAAGCAGGATCCTGAGACCGCGTGGCGGGCGCTGCACGGAAGAAGTCTCGGTGTTGTGAGGCGCGATTTTGCGCGCCGGTTCGGACGCTGTCTCTGTGGATGGTGTCGGCCGTGCTCCTCCCGACAACGGCCGATGCACAAGCTGCTCGATCAAGCTCGATGGCCGCAGCGGCTTGACGAGATAACCGGCAAATCCCATTCCCATCAGTTGGGCGGACCTTGTGGCAGACGTCACGAGGACGAAGGTGGGCACGGTCGGGTCAGGGACCGCTGCCGCCGCGCGGGCACTTGTTCCGGCGTCGGCCAATAGGACGTCCGCGCGCTCGCCCGTGGCGTTCGCCGGAAGCACGCTGCCGCCCGCGGCCTCGATTTGCGACGTGAGTCCGGCGCGCAACACCGGATTTCGCGTGACGATGCCGACGCGCATGCCGCTCATCGGCATATTCGGCGCTGCCGCCGGTCGCACGACGACTTGCGGAATCGTGAACCAGAATCGGCTGCCTCCACCGGGGGCTTCTTCGATCCCGATTTCGCCGCCCATCGCTTCCACCAGCTTGCGCGAGATGGCCAAGCCAAGCCCGGTCCCGCCGAATTTGCGCGCGTGCGTCGAGTCGGCCTGCACGAATTCGTTGAAGATTTCGTCACGTTTGGCGATCGGAACGCCGACTCCGGTGTCGCTGACGTCGAAGCGGACGAAGTGGCGCTCGTGCGCTTTGATGACTCCCACATCGATCCGCACACCACCCTTCTGCGTGAACTTGACCGCATTTCCGACCAGATTGGTCAGAACCTGGCGTAACCGGACTCTGTCTGAGCGCACCACGCTCGGAACCTCAGCCTGCGCGACGGCGACAAGCTCGATGTCCTTGTCATGCGCCCGTGGACAGGCCAGCTCGACGACGCCCTCGACAAGCTGTCGCAACTCGACCTCATCCTCGTCCAGCGTGAAGGTCCCCGATTCGATCTTGGAGAAGTCCAGAATGTCGCCAATCAGAGCCAGCAGGGATTCGCCCGACTGGCTGATGGCTTCGACATATGTGCGCTGCTCGGGGCGCAACTCGGTCTCGAGAAGCAATCGCGCCATGCCGAGAACGCCGTTCATCGGCGTGCGGATCTCGTGACTCATGACGGCGAGAAAGCCCGACTTGGCCCGGCTGCCCGCTTCGGCCTTGTCGCGCGCGATCGCAATCGCATCCTCAAGCGCCTTGCGCTCGGTGATGTCGCGTCCCACGCTCTGAATCTCGACCATGTTGCCGCGGCTGTCGCGCACGGCAAAGTCTTCCCAGGAAATCCAGCGCCAGCCGAAGACCGTGCGCACATGCTGATCATGGCGCACACAGCTGCTTCCCGTTTCGAGCGCCGCGAAACTGCAGAACTCCGGAGCGCGGGAGTCGGGACGCGATTCCGGCGAAAACATCTGGCCGACGCTATGCTGCGCCTTCAGGCCGAACATTTTGTAGAACGCGTCGTTGCCGTAAGTCAGCTTGCCGTCCGGCGTACGACGGAAGATCGCGTCGCCCTGCGCATCGACCAATCCCTTGTAGCGCGCTTCGCTCTGGTTGAGTTTGACGTTCATCGCTGCCGCAGCCGCCAGCGATTGCTGCAGGCGCGTGCTGGCGAGCTTCATCTCCGCCGCCTGTTTGCGCATCAAATCGAGTCGCTGCCGCGCGCCAGCAAATTCGTGCAGCAGAAACGACAAGACGACGACGACAAGGGCCTCGAAAACCCAAGGGGCGGTTAATGTGAAATGGCCGGTGATTAAGACGTCGCCCAGCAACGCGACGAGCATCGCCAGCGCAAGCAGTCCGAAACCGATTCGAAGAATGACCAAGGCCCCGCCCGCTTTTTCGCCAAGTTGGCGTAAGCATTGGGCCGGCAACGGTAATCTTCAAAGCAATCGATTAAGGTAAGGTTGAAGATGGCTTAATCGCCTGCGCGCGCGCCTCTGCCGCAAGGCAAGGCGAGGTAAACGCAGGCGCCAAAATGGGTACGAGAATTAACCCTCGAACGCGCCGGCGTTTAGGGACGCTCCGCCGTATCGGTTCAGCACGCTTGCGCAGGATTCCAGGCCAGGTCCATGGTCTCGCGCCACAGGATTTTGTCCAAGCCATTCAAATCGTTAGGCCAGTATCCGGGGTGCGGCTCCAGCTGTCACAAAAGCTTTGCAAAACTGTGATGGTGGTGGCGCGCAACGCCGGTGGGATGGGTTTGTGGTTCATTTCGGACGGTTTTTCGGCTGCGAAGCGGACTCGTCCAGAACTGGCGTGCGCGGAATCCCATGGCCGAAATCGCTCTTGCCGAACAGATGAGCAGGGTCCCGGAGCGAACCCTCGCCGTGCGCAAGGGCGGCGCGCGCGACACGCGTTTCCGCCTTCTCACGCTTGCGGCGGCGCTTCTCGTTCTGGCGATTTTTGCGGGCGTCATGGCGTCGTTGTTGATCGGCGCCTATCCGGCGATGCGGCAGTTCGGCTGGGGCTTCGTCACGAACGAAGCATGGAATCCGGTGACGGAGAAATTTGGCGCGTTGGCGTCGATCTACGGAACGCTCGTCACCTCCGTGCTGGCGATGTTCGTTGCGGTCCCGGTCGGTATCGGCATTGCGATCTTCCTGACGGAGATTTGCCCGCGTCCCCTGCGCCGGCCGATCGGCATCGCGATTGAGTTGCTCGCCGGTATTCCCAGCATCATCTACGGCATCTGGGGCTTGTTCATCTTCGCGCCCTGGTTTCAGGAACATGTGCAGACCTGGATGATCGAGCTCTTCGCGGATATCCCCTATCTGCGCGATCTGTTCGCAGGCCCGCCTTACGGCATCGGCATCTTCACCGCGGCGCTCATCCTTTCGATCATGGTGCTGCCCTTCATTTCCGCGGTCACACGCGATGTGTTCGAGACCGTGCCAAGCGTGCTCAAGGAAGCCGCCTATGGACTGGGCTGCACGACCTGGGAGGTGATGTGGCGCGTGGTGCTGCCGTTCGCGCGTTCGGGTGTGGTCGGGGGTTCGATGCTGGCGCTCGGCCGTGCGCTCGGTGAGACCATGGCCGTCACCTTCGTGATCGGCAACGCGCATCACATCAAGAGTTCGGTCTTCGCGCCGGGAACGACAATCTCGGCGACCATCGCCAACGAATTCACCGAGGCCGTCGGCGATCTCTATTTTTCGTCGTTGATCGAGTTGGGCCTGATCCTGTTCTTCATCACTTTCATCGTGCTCGCCAGTGCGCAACTGATGTTGCGGGCGCTCGAGGCGCGCGCAGGGAGCGCCAGCTGATGATGAACAAAGCACTCTATGGGCGCCGCAAGCTGTGGAACGGGTTCTTCCTGACGCTATCCGTGCTCGCGGCAGGGTTCGGACTGCTCTGGCTGGGCTTCATCCTTGGCGCTCTTTTCTACAATGGCGCCGTGGCGTTTTCGTCCAAGCTCTTTCTCGAAACGACGCCTGTGCCGGGCGAGGATGGCGGTCTGGCGAATGCCATTCTTGGCAGCGTGATGATGAGTGCGCTTGCCGTCTTGGCTGGCACGCCGCTCGGTCTCTTTGCCGGAACCTATCTCGCCGAATATGGCCGCTATACGCGCCTCGCCTTCTTCGTGCGCTTCGTGAACGACATCCTGTTGAGCGCCCCTTCGATCGTCACAGGTCTCTTCATTTATGAGATTCTCGTGGTGAAGATGGGGCATTTCTCCGCTTGGGCGGGTGCGGCGTCGCTCATGGTCATCGTCATTCCCGTCGTCGTGCGCACCACGGAAAACATGCTGCTGCTTGTTCCGAACGGACTTCGCGAAGCCGCAGCCGCCCTGGGCGCGCCCCTGAGTTCGGTCATCCAGTCCGTCACCTGGCGCGCGGCGCGCGCCGGCATCGTGACCGGCGTGCTTCTTGCCATTGCGCGCATCTCGGGCGAGACGGCGCCGCTTCTCTTCACCGCGCTCAACAACCAGTTCTGGAGCACCAATCCCAACGCGCCGATGGCAAGCCTTCCGGTCGTCATCTTCCAGTTCGCCATGTCGCCTTACGAAGACTGGCACAAGCTCGCCTGGGCGGGTGCGCTTCTCATCACCGCGACGGTGCTCACCATCAGCATTGTTGCGCGCGTCCTGCAGCCGAAACGGAGTCACTGATGAATGCCGCGACAATCGACACCAACATCAAGGTCGACATCCGCGACTTGAGCTTCTTCTATGGCACCACCAAGGCCTTGAAGAATGTCACGCTTCCGCTTCACAGCCGTCAGGTCACGGCCTTCATCGGTCCATCGGGATGCGGAAAGTCGACATTGTTGCGCGTTCTCAACCGCATCTACGAGCTTTACCCCAATCAGCGCGCCGAGGGTGAAGTCGTCCTGGACGGCGAGAACATCCTGACGGCGAAGCTCGACACCAATCTCCTGCGCAGCCGCGTCGGCATGGTGTTCCAGAAGCCGACGCCGTTCCCGATGACGATCTACGACAATGTCGCTTTCGGAATCAGGCTCTATGAGCGGATGGCGAAATCGGAACTCGACGGCCGCATCGAAAGCGCGCTGCAACGAGCGGCACTTTGGAACGAGGTCAAGGACAAGCTCAAGGAATCGGGCCTGAGCCTCTCCGGCGGACAGCAACAACGTCTGTGCATCGCAAGAACCGTCGCGACGCATCCGGAAGTAATTCTGCTGGATGAGCCCTGCTCGGCTCTCGACCCGATTTCGACGGCGAAGATCGAGGAATTGATCGACGAACTGTCGAACGAGTACACCATCGTCATCGTCACGCACAATATGCAACAGGCGTCGCGCACCTCCGATCACACCGCCTTCATGTATCTCGGCGAACTCGTGGAATTCGGCCCGACGGAGAAAGTCTTCACCGCGCCGGAGAAAAAGCAGACCGAGCAGTACATCACGGGCCGCTTCGGCTAGAGCGCAATCGGGTGAAGTGTGCAACGGTTCACCCGACAAATTGCGCGACGAATCTAAGCGTAGTCGGCTTCTTGCGTCGCGTCGCTCGGCGGCGTGCGCAACACGGCATTGAACAGCCAGCTGAACGCAACACTGACCGCCAAGTTCAGAAGCAAGGACGACACAGCGGCGTAGCAAGGCACGATGACGCCGAAAATGTGCAGCGGATAGATCGAGATCTTGAAGGCGTTCTCGAATGCCATCCAGGTGCCGCTCGCCATGCCTGCGAGCCAGCCCAGAAGCAGGGCCCAGGGATTGAGCTTGCTGGTGTAGAGGCCGAGCAAGACCGCCGGTGCCGTCTGAATGATCAGGATCCCGCCCAGGAGCTGGAACTGGATTGCATAAGCCGTCGGAAGTTCAAGGACGAAGAACAATGCGCCCAGCTTCACGACCAGCGAGACGATCTTGGCGACTTGCGCCTCGCGCGCCGGCGAACAGTCCGGCGCCAGATATTCGCGGTAGATGTTGCGGGTAAAGAGATTGGCGCAGGCGATCGACATGATGGCCGCAGGAACAAGCGCGCCGATAGCGATCGCGGCGAAGGCGATGCCCACGAACCAGCCGGGAAACATCTGCAGGAAGAGCGCAGGCACGGCGAACTGATTGCCGAAGGTCTTGAAGCCGTCGGCATATTGCGGCATCGCTTTGACGCCCGACGCCACGGCCATCGTGCCCAGCAGTGCGATCAATCCCAAAGCGAAGGAATAGGCGGGCAGCGCCACGGCGTTGCGCTTGATCACGTGCCGGCTCGAAGAACTGAGAAGCCCCGTCACCGCGTGCGGATAGAGAAACAAGGCCAGTGTCGAACCGAGCGCGAGGGTTGCATAGGCGGATTGCGGACCGAGATTGGCGGCCGACGCCGGCGCGAGAATGAGCGTCTTGGGATCGGCGGCGGCGAAGATTTTGCCGAAACCGCCAAGCTTCGCCGGAATGACGACGACCGCCGCGATAACGGTCGCGTAGAGCAGGAAATCCTTGACCACGGCGATCAATGCCGGCGCGCGCAGTCCGCTCGAATAGGTGTAGAGCGCCAAGACGATGAAGGCGATGAGAAGGGGAAAGTCGTGCACCGTCCCGATGAGCGGCAAAGACGGACTCATGTTGATGCCAAGTCCGGCGATCACGACTTCCATGCCGACGAGCTGCAGCGCGATATAAGGCATGGTCGCGACGATCCCCGTCAGCGCGACGGCGAGCGCCAGCGTGCCGTTGCCGAAGCGTCCGCGCACGAAATCTGCAGCCGTCACATAACCCTTCGCCTTGGCCACGGCCCAGAGCCGCGGATAGACGACGAAGAGGAGCGGATAGACGAGAATCGTATAAGGCACGGCAAAGAAGCCGGTCGCGCCTGCGCCGAACAAGACAGCTGGGACCGCGATGAAGGTGTAGGCGGTGTAGAGATCGCCGCCGAGCAGGAACCAGGTGACGACGGTGCCGAAACGCCGTCCGCCAAGACCCCACTCGCTCAACAGGTTGAGATCGCCGCGCCGCCAGCGCGCCGCGAAAAATCCGACAACCGTGACGAAAACAAAAAGCGCAACGAATATCGCGATGGCGATCGAGTTCGACGCGATCACTTGCGGCGTTCCTCGCGGAAATAGACCGGCAGCATCACCGCCACGCCCAGGACGATCCACAACATCTGATACCAGTAGAAGAAGGGGATGCCGGCGAGCTCCGGCTCGATGCGGTTGTAGGACGGCACCCACATCATGGCGGCGTACGGTATAAGGAGCAGCAAATAGAGCGGGCGCAGGCCCTTGCGCTTGGTTTTGCTCGCCACTTTCGACTCCCCCGCTGATCCAACGATGCTTACGGCATTGGCCGAGCCCAGCCAAGTTTTCGCATTGCACCATCTCTTTTCGCTGCTTTTGCCATGCGCTCGGCTATGATCGGCGCGACCGCATTGTGGGGGACATCATGCGCACTCTGCTCGCCGGCATTGCGGCCGGCATCGCCATGTTCATCTGGTCGTCGATCGCCCATGTCGCAACACCGCTCGGCATGATCGGCATCAGCACGTTGCCGGACGAAAGCGTGACCGTCGGCAACCTGGCATCCGCCATCGGCGACAAAGGCGGTCTTTATCTCTTTCCCATGCCGAGCGGCGGCTCGGCGCCGAGCAGCTCGGCCGCGACCGCACCGGGCGGATTTCTGGTCTTCAACCCCAAGTCCGCAACTTCGATGGCGCCGAAGAATCTCATCGTCGAGTTTCTCACGGAACTTGCCGAAGGCTTGATCGCGGCATGGCTTCTGGCCCAGACCGCGATTCTGGGATTCGCCGCGCGGGTGGGCTTCGTGACCGCCGTCGGTCTGGCCGCGGCCATTACGACCAATATCCCGTACCTGAACTGGTACAGTTTTCCGCTCGACTACACGCTCGCCTACAGCTTCATCGAGTTGGCCGGGTATTTCGTCGCGGGTTTGGTGCTCGCGGCGATTCTCAAACCTGGGGCGGTCGCAACCTAAAGAGCGATCTGCGAGCGAAACGCGAAGGTGTTGAAGTTCTGGCCGACCTCGGCGTTGGGGAACGCGCCATGGCCGAAGCCTGCCGGGATCGTGCCGATCCGGCTGATCTGATCGTCCTGCCATTGCAGCGAGAATTTGAGCGCGCCGTTGGGATACCAATTGAGCGCAGCGGTGAAGATCCGCTGGTCGCCGCCGCGAATCCCGCCGAGCGGGACGGGACTTCCCAAAACGCCTGGCCGATCGTTGAGATCGAGGTCGCTGTAGCGTGCCGCAATCTCCCACGCTCCCAGGCCCCAGCTGTCGAGCGAGAAAGGGATTCTCGGCTTCGGATTCGCGAAGGCTCCGTTGGCGGCGTTGTACGGCCTGCTCTCACCGGTCAGAAGCCACGTCCCCTGGACGTACCAGCCGTCGAAACTGAGCGTTCGCGCGCCTGCGGTGCGCTGATCCATGCCGAAGCCGAGATAGCCGCCTTGCGCATAGAGATTTCTCCACTCTGCAGCACCTTCGAGCGCATAGTTCCAGGCGCTTTCACTGTTGATTGCGCCGGTCGAGACGAGTCGCGCGCTGTTGTCGTCGATGTTGAGCTCCGGGCCGTCCTGCAGCGTGATGTTGCGGGCCGAGCCTTTGCCCGCCGTGGCGTCGCCGCCTCTGAAAACGTAGGAGCCTGCCAGCGACGCCATCAGCTTCCAATCGTCGTCCGCGTAGAAGACATCGCTGACGCGGCTGACGAGTGCCTGTTGTTCGTCGAAGAAGAGACTGGAGTCTGCCGCCTTGCCGCCCGTGTAGACGAGCGAGGCGAACACGGACTCTCCCGCATAGATGACGCCGATGCCGTCGCGGCCGTCGCCGCCTGCCAGGTTGCGTGACAGATCGTCGGCTGCATTGCGCTCGAGGAAGATCACGTCGGCAGCGCTCGTTGCGTCGTCGAGATTGGCGCTGGGTGGAAAGGCGCCGACGCGAAACGCAAACGGTGCAAGCCCGGCATACTCGACATAGGCCTGCTGGATGCGGCCTTGCAATTCGTTGCCGCTGGATGCGCCGCTGCCGAATTCATAATTGAAGTAGTAGTTCCAGTCGCCGAACACCTTGCCTTGGACGCCCAGTTGCGCACGCCGCCAGTTCGAGCCGCTGGAGAGATCGGGCGCGTTCGCCGCGGCGAGTTGGAGCGCATGCGCGCCTTGCATGAAATAGCCGGTGTCGTATTGGCCGAGCACGCGGATCGCGAGCGCGAAGCGGCCGTCCGCCGATGTCACGCTCGGTCGCCCGCCCGCGATGCTCCAGACCGGCCGGTCGGCTTTCTCGATGCGGGTGCGATCCTCGGTCTCGGCGAACTTGTCGATCAGACTGTTGATCTCGACCTGCTGTTGAGCCACTTGTGATTCGATCGACGTGGGCGCGGCCGGCACGGGCGCGGGATTGTCTTGCGCCGCGACTGCAACCGGCGCGATCTTCACACCCTTGCGCTTCAGCGCATTTTTCAACGCCGTGATTTCACCGCGCTGGGCCGCGATCTGCTTCTGTTGCAGCTCCATCATGCGTTGCATGGCATCAAGCCGCTTCAGGATCGCCGCGTCGTCGGCGAGGGCGGGCGCCGTCAGGCTCGCAAGGGCAACGCCGCCTAGAAGAAAGTTTCGAAAACTCATGGCCGTCCCCCCAGAATGATGAAGCCGTCTTTTTCGAAGATGGCACGCGCCTCCGGTCCGCTCAGGAAGTCGAGAAAACCTTTGGCTCCCGGCTTTGCGTCGCGCGTCAACGCGATCGGATAGACGATCGGGGCGTGGCTGCTTTCGGGAAATGTGCCGACGATGTGCACGCGCTTCTCGCCGAGTGCGTCGGTCGCATAAACGATGCCAAGCGGCGCTTCGCCGCGTGCGACATAGGCGAGCGCCACGCGCACATTTTCGGCGTTGACGGTCAGATCGACCACGCTGTTCCACACGCCGAGCGTGGTGAGTGCCGTCTTGGCATATTTGCCGGCCGGCACGCTGTCGGGATCGGCAATGGCCAGACGCCCACCATGCAACGCGCCCACGAGATCGAAGTGCGGCGCGACCGCCAACGTCACGTGCGTCTCGGCTGGCGCGATCAGCACGAGACGATTGCCAAGCAGGTTCTTGCGCGTCTCGTGGGCAATCAGGCCGCGGTTGTCGAGATAATCCATCCAGTCGCTGTCGGCCGACACGAAGATGTCGGCGCCGCCCGACGCCTCGATCTGTCGCGCCAAAGTCGATGATGCGGCGAAGGAGAGGGACGGCAACGTCCCCGTTTTTGCCTGGTACGCCTTCCCGATCTCGCTCAACGCGTCGCTCAGGGACGCCGCCGCAAGGACCGTGACGGTCTCCGCGATCGCCGCCGACCCGGCAAAGCTCCATAGCGCCACGGCGAGCGCCGCGGCGAGCCAACGTCTCTGTCTCATATGCCCCTCGCATGCATGCGTGATATACACGCGGATATCACGAGGACAATGTATGAGACTTGGACCAAGCTCGTAAAGTGGCAACCGGGTTAGCCGCTGGGCGGACCAAAATCAAATTCAAATTTGATTGGTGACGGTCTGCACTGTATTTTGCGCTTGGACTCGATCACGAAGGGCGCCTCCCACAATGACTCGACGCACGCTTGGTCATGCCCGGCGCTCGAAAGACGAGGACCGTCGCGGCACACGCGAACACTTGCTCGAAGCTGCGGGCGAGGTGTTTGCGGAAAAAGGTTTCAGCGGGGCGACGGCTAAGGAAATCTCCGAGCGAGCCAAAACCAATTCCGCGGCGGTGAACTATTATTTTGGTGGCATAGAGCCGCTCTACGCCGCGGTCCTGGAAGAAGCGCAGAACCGGGTCCTTTCCGTACAAGCCATCGAGAAGGCCATCGAAGGAATTACCGACCCGAAGAAACGTTTTGAGGCGATTGTCGGCGTGGTGGTCCAGACACTGCTGGGTCCGGTGTCGTCGTCATGGGTGCTCCGCGTGATCGCGCGCGACATGGTCACCCCCTCACCGACGAGAGATGCGGTGAAAGAGAGGGTGATTCTGCCCAGAGCACGCCTGCTGCGCCAGTTTCTGGGCAACCTCCTGCGGTTGCCGGAAGATGACCCCGCCGTTGCGCGGGCATGTGTCACCCTTATGGCGCCCCTGTTTCTCCTGGTGCTGGGTGATCGCCGCATGCTGAAACGCGCTCTTCCCAGCCTCGGCCTCGATGCCGACGATGCGCCGGCTTTGGCACGCCACATCGCGCGCTATGCACTGGCAGGACTGGAAGCAACAGGCCAGGACGCCCGCAAACGGCGCTGATCGCTACGGCATCAACAAAATTTAACATTAAAATGCAAATTTGAATTTGACTCCCTGACTGCGCGCCAATACCGTCGCCTTCAGGAGGCCATCAATTTGCAACGCGTCGTCAGGTATAGCCCGCTCCTCGTTGTCCTGCATTGGCTGTTCGCCGTGCTCGTTGTCGTGGCACTCACGGGAGGCGCGCTCGTACTCGTCAAGATTCCAAACTCAGATCCGGCGAAAATCCCGGCGCTGCGCAACCATTTCGAGGGCGGAATATTGTTGGCAAGCCTGATGCTGGTCCGCTTTCTCGTGCGCGTACGCACGTCCCGCCCCCAGCGAGCGTCGACGGGTAATCCGGCTCTCGATCGGATCGCTTCGACGACGCAGCTCCTGTTCTACCCTTTGGTGCTCGCACAGGCGGGCGTCGGTCTTCTGCTGGCGCTTCAGACGCACCTTCCCCAAGTCCTCTTCGCCGGACACGGAGCACTACCGGTCAGTTTCTGGATCTACCCGGCTCGCACTGCGCACTACGCCATCTCACGCCTCCTGATGGTGGCGATCGCGCTGCATATCTGCGGTGGGCTCTACCACAGCGTCATCCTTCGCGATGGACTACTCCGCCGAATGTGGTTCGGCCGACGATTTCTGGAGACTCCCGACCGAGACGATTCCTCGCGCGCTGCAATGACCCATCCGATGGAGCAAAAATCGACATGACCGACACGATTGCGATGCGCCAGTTGAAGGGGCGAACAGCGTTGGTGACCGGTGGTACCGATGGGATCGGACAGGAGATCGCCCGCGGGCTTGCGCAGCGCGGCGCTCGGCTGGTTATTGTCGGTCGCGATGCCGACAAGGGTGCTCGCGCCGAGCAGTATGTCCGCACGTCGTCCAACAATAGCGAGGTTGAATTCGTTCAGGCAGATTTGAGTTTGATGCGCGAGGCGGTTCGCCTGGCGGATGTGGTATCGACGCGTTGGCCGGAACTCAATTACTTGGTGCATAGCGCAGGTATCGTTCGAGGGCGACGTGTTCCGACGTCTGAAGGAATCGAATCGAACTTCGCCACGAACTATTTGAGCCGGTTTGCGTCGACGACTCGCCTGCTGCCGACACTCAAGGCCGCAGGTAGCGCGGGCAAGGCAGCGCGCATTCTGCTCGTTTCCCATCCCGGATTTGCCGGAACGATTCATTATGATGACGTCAATCTGACGAAGAACTTCTCGACCATAAGGGCGTTTCGGCAATTTCACTTTGCCAACGACCTATTTGCAGTCGAGCTGGACCGGCGACTCACCCGTCTCAATGAGGCGCCCAAGGTTACGATTTCATGCCTTCATCCGGGTCCGACCAAGAACACGGGCATCGTTGGCGAAATGCCGTTCTGGATGAAGCTGATGCTGAGATCCATCGTTATTCCTCTGGCCGCCCACACTCCTGACGTGCCGGCGGCAGCCGCGCTGCGCCTGATATTGGACGATGAATACGAAGGCGAAGCGGCGCCCTTCTTCTCGCTGGTCGGCACGTTCAAGCGAGTCTCAAAGTCTCCCGAGGTGCTGAGCCACGAGGCAGGAAAGCGACTCTGGGACCTCAGCGAGGAACGACTACAACGCGCCCTGGCCACAGAGGCGGCTGTTTTTCCTGCGCTCGACCGCGTGCGGACCGCGGCCGAGTAGGGGCCATCATCGCATTATTGCTGGTTGGCGATGCGGCGATAGGACAGCGCTTCGGCGACGTGGGGCCGCAGCACGTGTTCGACACCCGCGAGGTCGGCGATGGTGCGTGCGACGCGCAACACGCGATGATAGCCGCGCGCCGTCAGCCGCATCTGATCCGCCGCTTCCGTCAGAAGTTTTTGTCCGGCCGGCTCGGGCGTTGCAATCTCATCGAGAAGTTCGCCCTCGGCTTGTGCGTTGATGCGAAGGCCCTTGCCCGCGAAGCGTTGACGTTGCACCTCCCGCGCATTGGCGACGCGCGTGGCGACGTCTCGGCTGCCCTCCGCCGGCGGCGGCAGCGACAGATCGGTCGCCGAAACGCCAGGAACTTCGACGTGGAGATCGATGCGGTCGAACAACGGACCAGAGATGCGCGACTGATAATCGAGCGCGCATTTGGGCGCGCGGCCGCAAGCTTGAGCGGGATCGGTCAGATAACCGCAGCGGCACGGGTTCATCGCCGCAACCAGCTGGAAGCGCGCCGGATAGCGCACATGGGCATTGGCCCGCGCGACGACCGCTTCGCCGGTTTCGATCGGCTGGCGCAGCGAATCCAGCACCGCGCGCTGGAATTCGGGCAACTCGTCGAGGAACAGGACGCCGAGATGCGCCAGCGACACTTCGCCAGGCTTGACGCGCAAGCCTCCGCCCGTGAGGGCCGCCATCGAGGCGGAGTGATGCGGATTGCGGAAGGGCCGTCGCCGCGAGATGGCGCCCCCCGCAAGCTCTCCGGCCAGCGACTGAACCATCGAAACCTCGAGTGCCTCGCGCGCGTCGAGCGGCGGCAAAAGCGCCGGCAGACGTTGCGCCAGCATCGACTTCCCGGCGCCGGGCGGGCCGATCATGAGGATCGCAGAGACATTTGATTATAAAGGACAATTTGGATTTCTGGCCTCCCGAAATCGATTTATTTATAGGCACAGGCGGCACGCCTCACTAATTCCTCGGGATCGTTTGGGCGGAGCCAGGAAAGCCCTGGTCGCATCTTCCTCTCACCCGAGGCGTCGAGCGCGGAACGATACATATCCGTCAGAAGCTACGCGGTTGTGGCCGCGCTCCCCGGAAGGGGAGCCGTGGTCGACGCTCGCCGCGATGCACGGACGAATCTGACAAAATGGCCAAGGCCTACTCCTACATCCGCATGTCGACCGACGCTCAGCTCCAAGGTGACAGCCTTCGGCGACAGGTTGAGCGAACTGCTAAGTTCGCGGAAGAAAATGATTTAGTTCTCGATCAGAGTTTGGACCTTCATGATATTGGTCGGTCGGCTTATGACGGTTCAAACGTCGAGAAGGGCCGCCTTGGAGAGTTTCTGCAGGCCGTACGCGACGGGAAGGTCGAGAAGGGGTCTTATCTCGTCGTAGAGTCGCTCGATAGGTTGTCCCGCCAGAGGCCCCGTCACGCTCTGCGGCTATTCTTGGATCTCCTCGACCACGGCATCAATGTTGCGACGTTGGTTGATCGGCGCACCTACACGCCGGACTCGGGCGATCAGATGGATTTGATGCTCAGCATCGCCTTGATGGTGCGGGCGCACGACGAGTCGCTACACAAGTCCGACCGATTGACGGCAGTATGGTCGAACAAACGCAAGAACGCGCGATCCAAGCCAATGACGAACAGATGCAAGGCTTGGCTGCGCCCACGAGCCGATCGCACCGGCTTTGATGCGATCCCTGAGCGGACCGACGTCATCAAACGTATCTTTTGCGAATCCGCCGACTTTGGGATCGGCGCGGATGCCATCGCCCGCAGATTTAACAAGGAGGGGCTGACTACGTTCGGCAGCTCCAACGGGTGGTATAAGTCGTACATCTTGAAGATTTTGATGGATCGAGCAGTGCTCGGGGAGTTTCAGCCGCACCGAGTGACCACGAACGGCCGAGAGCCGGTTGGTGAGCCGCTGGTCGACTACTATCCCAAGATCATCGATGAACACCTTTTCTACCGCGCGCAGACGGGACTCGGCCGGCGACGTATTGGGGGTGGCGGTAGAAAGGGTGCGCGCGTCAGCAACCTCTTCTCCAAGGTCGCTAAGTGCGGGATTTGCGGCTCGCGAATGACGTTCGTCAACAAAGGCGGACCAAACGGGAAAGCCTTGATTTGTGACGCCGCACGGCGAGGGCTGGGGTGTCATCCAATCCCATGGCGGTACGAAGAGTTTGAGCGCTCCTTTTTGACTTTCATCAAGGAGCTCGACCTGGCGTCCCTGACCGGTTCGGCCGAGACCAAAACTGACCTCGACCAAACACGGGACCGGGTGCGCGAGTTGGAGGGACGTCTGGCAACGGCTGAACACCAACGTGATCGGGTCTTTGAATTGATCCTTGGCAATGAAGCCACCGACTTTCTGGCGGCAAAACTGCGACAGCACGATCAAGAAGTTTCTGCACTCGCAACTGAGATAGATGATGCGAGGGGGAGACTAACCCAACTTGAGCGGCACGCAGGCGCATTCTCCGCCGAGTCGGAGAAGCTCACAGCCATCATTGACCGACTCCAATCCGAGAACAGCCAGGAGATGTTCCGGGCGCGCTCTGCCGTGTCGGCCAGGTTGGCCTCGATCATCGACGAGCTGTTGGTCTGGCCGGCAGGAGCTCCGCCAAGTTTGGAAGCGTGTCGCCTCGCCGAACATCATGATGTCGGAGGACAACACAGCGAGTCTGTGCCGGAACACTTGGCGGCAATGGATAAAGCAAGTCGCGCCTTCTGTGTTCGTCTTCGCGATGGATCTGTCAGGTTGATTGGACCTCGGCCTGATACGCCCGGGGCGTTTCGGTTTCTGGCGGACTCTGCAGGTGTCCTTTTGTCGGAAGGGTCCTTCGCCGCGTACTGCCAATCTCGGTATGGCAAGCAGCTCGCGCCTGGACCGGAGTACTCGCGGGCGTTGGAAGTTCTGCTCACCGACCCCACACAGCTCGGTCGGCATGATATTGGTGTAGGTGGCTAAGTCATTGTCGCAAAGGATGATTTGAGACCCTAGAACGTATTCCAGCACTTTCGGCCGAGCCGTCCCTGTTGTCGCCATAAGTAGGTGACCTGAATCAGAAATTCATCAAGCGGCTCATCTTGACCGACACGCTCGACGCCCAAGTGCGTCCAATACCATTGATACATCTTTCCCTGAGCGCCGGATTCCGAAACAAGGAATGGACGCGCGCCTCAGCGTTCAGCACGGGCTGGAAACCTGCAGAGCTGTCGCTCGAGGAATTGGCGAAACATATCGACCAAGGTTTGGCATTCGGTCCGCAATTTGAGGGCGGCCGGCGCAAGACTGAGAATTTCAGAGCTGCCGGATTTGTCGCGATTGACGTTGACGGCACGATGACGATCGAAGGGGCCAAATCGCTCGACTTCATCAAGCAATATGGGTCGATTCTCTACACGACAGCGAGCCATCGCACGGAAGGGCGCGACCACTTTCGTGTTGTTTTCGCAACGCCAGCACCAATTGAATCAGCCCGAATCTGGAAGTGTGCCCTTCTTGGTCTCGCCAAGCGGTGCAACTCGGACCGCAGTGTCGCGGATGGCGCTCGAATTTTCTTTGGTTCGCAGTGTTCGAACCCAGTAATTCTCGGAAACGTATTGACCGATTCCGCGCTGGCTGAACTGGTTCCATTGGGTAGGGCGGAACTGGCCGACATCGCCGAGGATTCCGACAACAGTATGCCGATTGAAGCCCGAACGCGCCGATCTATGGTCCGGGTTCGAAACGATCAGCCAATCGTGACGGCAACCGGCCAGACCGGGAGACTGAGTGATCTGCCCACGGGAACGCGCGTGTTCTGTCCGTTTCATGATGATGCTCGGCCGAGCGCATTTACCCTCTTTTCGGAAAAAAGCGGTGCACCTGGAATCTATTGCTCGGCCTGTCACGAGACATTTTTTTTGGAAGGCACATCCGTGCCCGAATATGATTTTCAGGCCTTCGAAAAGTGGGCGCACAGCCGCGCGAAAAATGCTGATTGGGTCACGAATCCTCCTATTGGTAGCGCCGCCGTCCGCCAAGTCCACATCATGAATTCCAAATATCTTCCTGGTATCCCTCCGAGCGAAGGATCGGCTTTCACGAAAAGCCCAAAGGGATCGGGGAAAACCGAGCGGATATCTGAAATCGTCAATGATGCAAAGCTGATGAAGAAGTCTGTCCTTCTGATCGGGCATCGCCGCCTTCTTCTGCGTGAACTGGCCTCTAGGGTAGGCCTGATCTGCTATCTCGACGACGACGGTCTTGACGACAAACGAAAGCCAAAGATTGGAGATACCAGAAGCTATTACGCGGTCAGTGTCGATAGTTTGCCGACAAAGATGCGACGCTCTCGTCGCGACTATGACATCGTGATCATCGACGAATGCGAGCAAGTTCTGGCGCACGCGGTGTCCAAGACAGTGAAGAAACAGGTTGAGGCGATCAATGCCTTGCAGCGTTACGTGACAAAGGCTTCCTCACTCTACCTTTTCGATGCCGACATCAATCATATTACCCACAATTTTGTTTCCCGATGTCGCTCTGATCGGGTCGACGACCCTACGCGCGTCTATCTCAACACCTACGTTGAGCCGGGCAGGACGTTTGATGTTTTTCCGACTAGTAATGATCTGGTGGCGGACTTAATCGCCACAACCAGATCGGGTAAGCGCTCGTTCGTGGTCTGCAACTCGAAACGCTTCGCGAAGATAGTCCATCGGACGCTTACTAAAGAATTCAACGAGAATTGCCGCTTGCTACTTATTACGGCCGAAGGCAAGGCCGAAAGGGACGTTCAGGATTTTCTCCATGACGTGAAGCAGAAGATATTGGACTACGAAGTCGTCATAGCTTCGCCCGCAATCGGAACGGGCATCGACATCACGTTCCAAGATAACCAGCAACTTATCGATGTCGTGTATGGATTTTTCCGCACCGGTATCAACTCTCACTATGATTGTGATCAACAGCTCGGCCGCGTCAGAAACCCAGGTAACGTCAAGGTCTGGATCGATCAACAACGGCACAGTTTCGAAACGGATAGCAACGCAATAATCTGCGATCTAGTCGAGTCCGGCGAAGTCGAGGCCGCTGTAAAAGGGTTCTCTCGTGCGGGCGACGCCGTAATCGATTCGAATCACCCAATCGTGCAACTGAAGGCCGATGTTTACTGCGCTCAGCGTGCGTCGCAGAACAATTTGAAGTTACATTTTTTGAAGCATAAGGGCCGCGATGGATGGGTCGCTAAGTTTGTCATGGCTGAAGCAAGTTCGGCTGCCGCTAAGCAGAAGGTTAAAAATGCATCGGGCGAAATCGATGCGGAATACGTCGCAGGCGTTGTTGCTGCCACAAAAATAAGTCTGGACGAATATCGAGAGCTGGTCGCACAACGCGAGAGCGAAAATAGCGTGAACCTAGCGGGCGCCAACCAGCTGGCGCGATTTGAAATCGAGAGATTCTATGGGGAAGAAATCTCTGAGCGACTAGTGCTCGCTGACAAGAATGGCCGCCTTCGCGAGCAGGTCCTCCTCTATGAGTCTCTTGGCTTGATGACCGATGCGGGTCGCGATCGAACCCGCCAAGCGTGGGCGTCCTTCAAAAGCGGAAACAAATTTGTCCAAGCGTTTCACGTTCCTCTTGATCAAGCGGTTTTGTTGGCGGTCCTGTGTTCAACGGGCCTTGTGTGCGCCGCCGGTCTCGACACCGAGAAGGCGCTCGTCAAGGCCGACCTATCCGACTTTCAGAATTTTTGTAACGAGCGACGGACCACGATTGAAAGGGCCCTAACGCTCCAGGTACGCAACGACCTTGGGCGCGATCCCCTGCGCATGCTAAACGTCTTTCTAGAGCGCATCGGCCAGAGCGCGGAGCGAAGCAGGACTTACAAGTCTAGCGGCAAGAAGGTCTACGAATACCGCTTGTCCGAAGCCAGCTTTGCCATGGTCGACCAAATTGCCAGACGTCGCGAAGAACGGCGGTCGACAGACGAAGACTGCGACGTCGAAGAGGACGATCGGCGCCTTGTGACGGCCGTCCGCGTGAAGGCTGAACCTGCGCCTGAAGCCAACCTGGCGAGTTTTATAGCGTAGCGGGATAACAGAGGCCTTTATATAAAAGCTCCTTCCTCTTCTTTTTTTGTTATCCCGCTGCTGTCCCGCTCGCGCTCTAAGGTGACAAGCAAATGCGCGGCGTCAGTTGTGGTTCCCAAGCTGTCGGCCTCGCGGCGGTTTTCCAAGCCGCACGGAGTCGAGGCGTTCCTCGCTTCCTTCGTCGAGCAACCTGATCACAGTACTAGCACCGACCATCCGCTTTCCTCTGAAGGCGAGTTTGCATATTGCCAACACAAATTCGCTCGGACTAATGCCATCTTGCCGGTTGTTTGATCGGCCCGCGCGAAGCCCGGTATTTTCGAAGAGGACTGCATCGACGCCTTTAACAAAATCTCTCACGATCACAGGCTTTATGCCAGTGATCGCGTCGCTCCATTTGTTCTCCAGGTGCTCGGCGATCTCTTCAAGATCGTGGAACGCACGGTTAGCGACCGCAAACTGGGGCGCCATCACGATCCCGAGCTGTTGCCGGCAGCGTGCGACGTGGGTTCTGAGCCGCCTTCCGCGCTCGCGTATCATTTGCGGTGAGCCCAGCCTTTCGAGAAACGCATCTTGACGCCGAAACTCAGCGATTAACGCCTCAATTTTTAGGTGACCGTCGCCGCTGAACCGATGAGCGATTTTTACGATCTTCTGCCGCTCGCCGTCTGACAACGCTTCACGTGACG
>Ga0207674_10000136_pt1 | contig 84993 bp, 77 predicted proteins | sample KBSCornC72_FD_184303 | JGI IMG/M metagenome (GOLD analysis project Ga0207674, IMG submission 184303) | Corn rhizosphere microbial communities from Kellogg Biological Station, Michigan, USA - KBS Corn C7-2 (SPAdes) (version 2) | ecosystem: Host-associated > Plants > Roots > Rhizosphere > Soil ...
CACGATCCGCCAAATCTGCTCCGCAAGTCTCTCTGACAGTCTGTAAATGTGAAGATTCTCAAAATTAGTCTTTTCGATCTCGGTTCTCCTAAGGAAAGATTGATAAGACCCAAAATATTTAAAAGCACAAAGATCAAAGACCAAAGATCAAAGACCAAAGACCGCTATTGCCCCATCGCGTCGGTTACCTTTATTTGGCCGGCGATGATTTTTTGCTTGGCGGCCTCGGCTTCCTGAATGGCTTCGGGCGACACAATATCCTTGTTGTTCTCGTCCATCGCATAACCAACGCCGTCTTTATCCAAGCCAAAAACGTGTAGACCAGGCGAAAACTTCCCGTTCACAACTTCTTCCACGATGTCGTAGACGGCGTTGTCGACCCTTTTCACCATGCTGGTAAGAACAAAACCAGGCTTTACCATGTTCTGGTTCGAATCCACGCCGATGACGAAGTGAGTAGCTCGTCCATTCTGTTTACCTTGTTGCTCAACCGCATCGAATGCTCCAAGACCAGAATTGCCGGCTGCGGTGAAGATAACGTCAGCTCCTTTACTGATCTGGGCCAGCGACAGTTCCTTGCCTTTACCCGGATTGTTCCAGGCTGCGTCGGTAACTCCGACGTAGTTTTGTATCACTCGGATATTTGGATTTACCGATTTGGCTCCCTCTTCATATCCCTTTTCAAAGCGATGGATCAGACCAATATCCATTCCTCCCAAAAATCCAATTGTTCCAGTACGTGAGGCTTTCGCAGCTAAGATACCGACAAGATAAGAACCCTCGTGTTCTTTAAAAATGAGCGATGCCACATTCGGTAACTGGCTGACGCCATCGATAATTGCAAAGTGAATGTTTGGATAATCTTTCGCGACGAGTTCCATGATCGGCGCCTGCGCAAACCCAACTCCGATTATCAAGTCGAAATTACGCTCAGCGAATGCTCGCATCGCCGGCTCGATCGCGTTTGGAGTGCCCGGCTCGATATCTCGTAAAACTATCGGCAGATCTTTCGCCGCTCGTTGAACTCCTTGCCAGGCTGCTGCGTTGAATGACCGATCATCCTTTCCGCCAATATCAAAGACGATACCAACGTGGACCTTATTTCGGTCCTCGGCTGCTGAGGTCTGCTTATTGCAAGAGACGGCCAGCGACAACAAACAGATCAAAACGGCCAGCATCCCTAGTTTATATTTCATTCGTTAATTATTTCCTTTACCAACTGCAACTGATCAGGAGCGCTATCTTCAATCTCGTAAGCGGCACGAATACGTGTAGCTGCTTCCTGGGCCCGGGAGCTATCGCTCCCGTAAACCAGCCCGATCACGTCACCAGCTTTGACTTGATCACCCAACTTAACCTCGGCTACAAAACCCACTGACGGATCGATCACATCTTCGATGCGCACTCGACCGCCACCGATTGCTGCTACTGCGTGCCCGATTTCTGTCGTCTCGATTCGACTGATGTAACCGGAACGCGCACATTCAATCCTGGTGTATTCACCGACCAACGGCAGTACAGATTTTGGCGAGTCGCAAACTCTGGGATCTCCTCCCTGAGCTTCAATGTTGCGCCGGAGACATTCCATCACTTCTCCCGACGCCACCACTTTCTGCAGCCGTTTAAGCGAGTTCTCCAGCGAACTTTCGACCTTTGCAAGAATCAGCATGTGCGCCGAAAGCTGAAACGAAAGATCCAGGACGGGTTTTGCGCCTTCAGGAGCTTCGCCTCGGAGAAGGTCTATACACTCTTCTACCTCGAGCGAATTTCCAACTGCGCGACCGAGTGGTTGGTTCATATCAGTCAACAACGCCCTGGTTTTGATGCCGCACGAGTTCCCTGTGCCAACCAGAGCATGGGCCAGATCTTTGGCTCGAGACTCCTCCCGCATGAACGCGCCATTTCCTACTTTGACGTCGATCACCATCGCATCCAGACCGGCTGCGCCTTTCTTCGAAATAATCGAGGCAACGATCAGCGGAATGGCTTCGACGGTCGCGGTTGCGTCGCGCAAGGCGTACATCTTCTTATCGGCCGGCGCTAGTTCGGCGGTCTGTCCCGCCATGGCGTAACCAACTGTTTCCAGGACGTTCTTAAATTCGCCCGCGGCAAGATTCACTCGATAACCTGGAATGGACTCAAGTTTATCGAGGGTGCCACCTGTATGGCCCAGACCACGACCCGATATCATCGGGACCGCGACACCGCAGGCAGCCACCATCGGGGCGATCAGTAATGACGTTTTATCGCCCACACCACCGGTGGAATGTTTATCAGCTTTTGGTTTGGAAATGTCTGAAAAATCGAGGATGTTTCCGGAGTTGAGCATTGCCTCGGTTAAGGCCTGTTGCTCGTCATGCGTCATGCCCTTGAGGAAGATCGCCATCAAGAGTGCGCTGGTTTGATAGTCAGCGATGCGACCATTCGTGACGCCATCGATAAAAAATCCGATCTCCTCGCGCGACAATTCCTCGCCGTCTCTTTTTTTTCTAATGACGTCCTGAGGTCTCAAATCGATTTTCCTTCAGCAGTCTCCATCAACACAGCCGCTTGTGCAGTTACGGCCAAACCCTGTCCAACTGAATCAACTCCTTCGCCCGTTTTGGCTTTTACGCTGACACAACTTTGATCAATTCCGAGTACACGAGCGATATTCTCGCGCATCGAGTCGATATAAGTTCTGAGTTTTGGCTGCTCGAGCAAGATGTTCGAATCGACGTTGACCACGCGCAAGTTTCTCTCGCGAACAAGCCACATCACCCTGGAAAGTAAATCTAAACTATCGGCTCCCTTCCATTGAGGGTCACCCGCTGGAAAATGAACGCCGATGTCGCCTTCACAAATGGCACCCAGGATGGCGTCCGCAATGGCATGCGATAGAGCATCTGCGTCGGAATGTCCTTCGGCTCCCTTGTCTGAAACTATTCGTACGCCTCCCAGAACCAGTTGCCGTCCCTCAACGAGGCGGTGAGTATCGGTGCCGATGCCAATGCGGAACATAGGGGTTGGTCTTTGGTTGTGCTTGGGCCTTTGATCTTTGGTCTTTGATCTTTGATATTTGGTCTTTGATATTTGGTCTTTGATATTTGTGCTTGGTGCTCCAGTTTTTAAGCCGAGTAGATCATGAGCCACAAGATCAAAGTACAAAGTCAAAGACCGAAGGCCAAAGATCAAAGGCCAAGATCAAAGACCTTCTTCCGCCGCCAAATACGCCTCGGCGACTAATAAGTCGTGAGGCGTCGTAATCTTGATGTTCAACGGACTGCCTTCAACAAATGAAACTGGATGACCCAGCCGCTCAACAAGCGAACTCTCATCAGTAAGTGCGACGTCCGTGGCGTCCGCCTCGTCGAAGGCACGGCGCAGGAGTCCATAACGAAAGCACTGCGGAGTGACAGCGCGCCGCAACGTGTCACGATCGATCGTTTCAACTACTGAGTTACCGGCAACTCGCTTGATGGTATCCGTAACTCGATTAGTCAGTATTGCCGCGCCAATTAGATCTGCAGCAGCGATCGTCTTTTCAATCTCTTCGACCGTAACCAGTGGTCTCACGGCATCATGAACGGCAACAATATGAGCAGTCGCTGGTCTAATGGACATGAATCCCCGTTTGACGGACTCGGTTCGAGTGTTACCGCCCGGCACAACCCGAGCAAGCTTTCTCAACCCGTATTTCCCTGCCAGAGATAGGAAACCCGCAGACTCTTCTGCGGGTAAAACTACAACGAGTTCGTCAATACTGTCACACTGCTCAAAACGTTTGAGCGTATGAAAGATAATCGGAATTCCTAAAACTTCTAGAAATTGCTTTGGTCGATCAGTCGCCATCCGGTTACCTTTACCGGCGGCGGCAATAATCGCTGTATTCATGAAGAGAGACGGATGGATTTAGAAACTGTGGGAATCAAGCTTCGGTGATGGGTTCACTATCGGTGATCCGAACTGAACCGGCCGCTGCTCTCGTATCGCGGGGCGGACGGCGCGCACCGCCATTCGTTCGATGAATTTCGTTGTGCCCACAGTTCTCAGCTTCTTCCCACAACCGGCCAAATATCATCTTCCCGGCCGTAGTCTGCAACACGCTGGTAACGGCTATATCGGCGTTCTTTCCGATCAACTTCCTGGCATTATCCACGACGACCATTGTGCCGTCATCGAGATAAGCAACTCCCTGGTTGTATTCCTTCCCTTCCTTCAAGATGAAGACTTTCATTGCTTCACCAGGAAGGACCACCGGCTTGAGTGCATTTGCGAGTTCGTTGATGTTGAGAACGCTTACACCACGGAGCTGCGAGACCTTATTCAGATTAAAGTCATTCGTCACGATCACCGCATCGAGCTGCTTGCCGAGTTCAATCAGCTTAAGATCCACTTCGCGAACCGACGGGAAATCAGTCTCGACAATTTGAATATCCAATGAGCTGTTATTCTGCAACCGGTTCAGCATGTCGAGCCCGCGTCGCCCCCTCTGTCGTTTCGAGGAGTCTGGCGAGTCGGCAACCTGCTGCAGTTCGCGAAGAATGAATTGCGGGATAATCAAAGCGCCGGTCAGAAAACCTGTCTCCGCTACATCGGCAATACGACCATCGATGATCACCGAGGTGTCGAGAATCTTCATGTCGCGACGAGCCACCTTGTCGCTGAAGATCCCTCCCAACGCAGAAAGATCCAGATAGTCGCCTTTTGCCGCGCCTACCATTAAACCGACATAGGCCATAAAAAAGGCAAGGGACAAAGTTAAGAAGGTCTTGACCTCAGGCAAAACGGCTATTGATTCTTGTCTGCTTATGAGGGACCCGATTAAATACGCCCCAATGATTCCCAAGATTGAGCCAACTGCTGCGCCTATTAGAGTTTTGAGCGTGGCCCGGCGAATCCGAAGTTCGAACAAAATAATGCAAACAGCGATGAGAGCTCCTACGCCAGCAGAAATCCATGAATCGCCTGCTACTGGTTTAAGAATGTAACCCGCTGCTACAAGGATCGCCGTAAATATAAGCCGTATAAGGACGACATCCGCATGCATAGCAAGGGCATACTATCACGCCATTAGGGCAGCGTCACGAAGATACTGGGCAAATTCAAGCCTTTTTAGAGCTAAGGATTGTGCTTTTTCCTTGTTCGCTAGCAGACGGTTGCGACGGTGAGAGTGTTGCGCTTAAATGACCGCTATGTGGAAACCAATTCTAGGGATAATCATGTTTGGTTTTATTCTCGCAGCCTGCGCGAGTCACGGTGTAGCAACCTCCCAGACGTCCAGCACTCAGAGCTCGGATGGAAGTTTGAAATTCTCAGCACCGGCCGAATGGATTTCTGAGAAGCCAACGTCGAACATGAGGATCGCTCAATACAAGCTGCCTAAAGTTGCTGGTGACCAGGAGGACGCAACCCTGGTTGTTTATTATTTTGGACAAGGCCAGGGCGGAACTTCAGCGGCCAACATTGAGCGCTGGGTCAATCAGATGCAGCAGCCTGATGGAGGACAATCAAAAGATCGGGCCAGGGAAAGTAGTCAAACCATTAATGGCCTGAAGGTCGATACCGTCGACATTTCTGGAACGTACACGGCTGAGATGGCGCCAGGAAGCGGCACCTTCAATAATAAACCAAACTTCAGAATGAAAGCTGCGGTAGTCGAAACTCCGAAGGGCTCCTACTTCATCAAGCTGGTTGGCCCCGAAAAAACCATTATCAGTCAGGACCAGCCCTTCGCAAATTTCATAAAGTCGCTCGAGTTCAAATAAGAACTGAGTGTGACTGCTGCTGGCTATTTGTACCGGTAGGTTATACGACCGCGAGTAAGATCGTATGGCGACATCTCGACGCTGACTCGATCTCCCACCAGAATTCTGATGCGATTCTGTCTCATCTTTCCGGATATCGCAGCGAGCACAACGTGATCACTGTTATTTAGCTTTACCTTGAAAAAGGCATTGGGCTGTTTGTCGATAATTACACCCTCTGCCGGAATGAGGTCTTCTGCTGCCAATTGATATTCTCCTTAATTTGTCTGTTGTGATGATTGTTAATTAGCTTCGTACTTGGCCCTTGTTTTAATCGAAACGCGAATAGCATTTCGTCAATGACAAGAACCAAGTACGAACCAATTTTAACTTACCAGCGTGGCTCGCGATTACCGCCGCCACCGCCGCCGAAGTTACCACTGCCGCCGCGGCCTGGTCCACGACCACCGCCACCACCACCGCGTCCGCCACGGAAACCATTACGGCCACCGCCGCCACCGCCACCAGAGCGTGGCTCACGGGGCTTGGCTTCATTTACCTTCAAAGCGCGTCCGCCAACTTCTTTACCGTCGAACTGACTGATCGCAGCTTCGCCTTCTTCCTTGCTCGCCATTTCGACGAAACCAAAACCGCGTGAGCGTCCGGTCTCACGGTCTTCGACAACGCTCGCTGACTCGACAGTGCCGGCCTGAGCAAACAGCTGTTCCAGGTCCTGGCTGGAAGTCGAAAACGACAGATTCCCTACATACAGTTTCATAGACATTTACTTACCTCTTCCCCTTTTCAGGAAACTAAAGAAGCTACGAATCGGATTTGCTTCGGAGAAACGGTAGTCAGACGAAGGACCCGGTGGTCGGATGCTCTAAACGAGCGGCTTCTGATTTTTAAATTGTCCAGCTCTCGAACCATCCCAACGTCCGCGGTCGTTCCGCCCAGACGCATCACCGTCGATAAGCGAGAGAGGATTAGCGTGTGAGAATATGCATGATTCTCGCGCAACAAGCAAGCGTTAGGTATTCTGAAAGTCTTGTCCGGCAACCTCATTTTCCTTGTGAAATGGCTTAATTCGTTCGTAATCGCTAGCCCAACTCAAACCTGGGGCGCCCGCTAAATCAAGGAAAGTCAGCCTGTCGACTACCACTTCTTATGTTCGGCCCCAAAGAGTGGTTTGGCGGTCAAAAATAACGTCTGGCTTTTTTTCTATTTATTGAGTAAGTAAATCAGAGGCGAAAAATCTTAAGAATCGATGACACTAAACGACCATCACTCATCCCCGTTAAACCTGCTGGAAATAGCGCGCAATACGATGATTCACGAGGGATTCGATCCCGATTTCCCGGCTTCTGTCCAGGCAGAACTGGCTAAACTTGATTCGGTCAATCCGTTTCAGACCACCCAGCCAAGAGACCTCCGACAAATGTTGTGGTCATCGATTGATAATTCGGACTCCAGAGACTTAGACCAGGTTGAATACGCCGAACGATCTGGCGACCATATCAAAGTCCGCATCGGCATCGCAGACGTTGACTCTTACGTCTCTAAAGGTTCGGCCATAGATCAACAAGCCCTTAAGAACACCACTTCCGTCTATACCGGAGTTAAGACTTTCCCGATGCTACCGGAAAAGCTTTCAACGGATATTACCTCCCTGGTCGAAGGTGAGGATCGACTTGCCATCGTTATCGAGTTTGATGTCTCGCCGGATGGCGAAGTGGTTCCGCAGGAGGTTTACGCCGCGAATGTTCGCAACAAGGCAAAACTAGCTTACGACTCAGTTGGCAAATGGTTGGACAATGGTGGACCACTTCCCGAAGGCATAGCAAAGACTCCCGGGCTCGAGCCGCAAATCAAGCTTCAGCTCGAAGCTGCTAAACGTCTACTCGAAGCACGCCGCGAGAAAGGCGCATTGGAACTGGATACCATCCAGGCAACACCGGTCATGAACGAGTCTGGGACCGTTGTAGACCTCTCAGTGTCAGAGCGCAACAGTGCTCGAGATATCATCGAAAACTTTATGATCGCCGCCAACGTTACGATGTCAGAATACCTCAACAAGAAGAAGGTCCTCTCGATCCAAAGAGTAGTTCGCACTCCCGAGAATTGGCCACGAATTGTAGAGATGGCAGAAGAACTAAATCAATCACTGCCTCCTCAACCTGACGCGCGAGCGCTCGCAAATTTTCTTGAGCGCAGAAGAAAAGTCGATCCTGATCATTTTCCAGATCTTTCACTTGCCATTGTAAAGTTGCTCGGTCCCGGAGAATATGTCGCGGAGACTCCCGAGAGCAGAGGTGAGGGTCACTTCGGGCTTGCGGTCCATAACTACACTCACTCAACTGCCCCGAATCGACGCTACGCAGATCTCGTAACGCAACGATTACTGAAGAGCTCGCAGTCAAACGGCAAAAGCCCGTATTCATTTTCGGAGCTACAGCAGATCGCAGATCATTGTAATGAAAGAGAAAGCGCCGCGAGAAAAGTCGAAAGGAAAATGCGCAAGATCGCGGCTGCGATGTTACTGAGAAACCGTGTGGGCGACGAATTTGATGCGATTGTTACTGGAGTTACTGCGAAGGGAACCTTCGTCCGAACTCTCAAGCCTCCCGTCGATGGACTTGTGGTCCGAGGAAAGGAAGGCTTGAAAGTTGGACAACACGCACGCGTAAGACTTCAAGCTACCGACCCTGTTAACGGTTTCATCGATTTTGCAATCGTGCGTCACGCGTGACGAAACTCAAACAGTGGCACGCCTGGCACTCGCCGTCCTAAAAATAAACGTCAACACGATTCCGGCGATAAATCCGCCAATGTGTGCGAGATAAGCCACGCCACCAGTGTCTGCACTCTGTGAAATCGACCCGATGCCGCTCACCAGTTGGAGAACGATCCAGAGTCCAATTACAACGAGCGCCGGCATGGGGATAATTCCACGTCCCATCAAAACTCTCACCTGACCTCGTGGGAACAACACGATATAGGCACCCAGTACCCCTGCGATCGCGCCCGAGGCTCCAAGGTTTGGAACACTCGAACCCGAGTTGAACATCATCTGGGCAAAGGTCGCTGCAAAACCACACAACAGATAGAAGATTAGAAATTTCGCATGACCAAATTGGTCTTCGACGTTATCACCAAAGATCCACAGGTAAAGCATGTTCCCCAGCAAGTGGACCCACCCAGCGTGCATAAACATCGAGGTAAATACAGTTGGAAAGTCTCCAGCGGGATTCGCCAGGAATCTTCTTGGTACGAGTGACCACTGCATGATGAAGCTTTCTCCACCATTCAACTCGACAAGAAAGAAGAGAATGTTCAGAACGATTAAAGCGTAGGTGACAATCGGAAAAGTTCGCCGTTGAGTATCGTCATCGCCAATTGGGAACATGTCTGTATTCCTCCAAAGTCTCCTGGCAAACGCCAGCGTCTGGGTTCAAAAATAGATTTCGAAATGCGAGAACGCTGTGCGAATAGCAACACTGGTGCCAAGTCCGCAACATTATTAGTGCTTGGAAGAATGCTGAGGATCTTGAGAAAGTAAGGCGAAGTTGAGTCCGACGATAGTACATCGACAGATCCCAACCCAATTGGCGGTGTGCGCTTTCAGTTCACTTTTTCTCTTTGCGACCCCTGTGTTCTCTGTGCCTCGGTGGTAAATCTTAGGCCGCATTTCGAACCACCGAGTCAGACAGGACACTGAGATCGCACAAAGAAGAACCAAAAACTACCTCGCCAAATACCTCTCATTTCGAGTTTTTTGAACTCGTTCAAAATTCTTCTTGACAGCGCCAAAACACAGGCGTACTCTGCGCTTAGTTGAACGCGTTCAAAAACGCGAGAAGGAGCAAGCACCGATGACAATCGCGATAACGACCTATCTGATCTACCTCGCAATCAGCATTGCGTTGACCGTCTGGGTGGCACGTACCCTCCACAAAAACGGAAGAGTTTTCCTGGTAGACGTCTTCCACGGAAACGAAGCTCTCGCTGACTCCGTAAATCACCTGCTCGTGGTCGGCTTCTACCTGATCAACTTTGGCTACGTTAGCCTGGCCTTGAAACTCGGGTATGCGGTCGACGATGCGCAAAAAGGAATTGAAGCCCTGTCGGTGAAGGTCGGCATGGTCCTGATAGTTCTCGGAGCCATGCACTTTTTCAATCTCTTCATCTTCAGCCGGATGCGCCGCCGCAAATCCGTTCACAGCAACCAGCCGCCCATCGGACCTGATGCATTCACCACCGTTCAGGAGGCATGACGATGCAGGCGCTAACAGTTCTTTATGACCAGGAATGCGGGTTGTGCAGACGGGCGCATAACTGGCTTGCAGAGCAATCGAAACTGGTTGAGCTGAACTTCGTGCCCTGCGCCTCTGAAGACGCTCGCAAGCGCTACCCGCAACTAAACCACGATCTCACTAAGAAGGACTTGACAGTGGTCAGCGATAACGGCGCAGTTTACTTTGGTCCAAAAGCCTGGTTGATGGTGTTATGGGCTCTCACGCAATATCGAGACTGGGCCTACCGGTTAGCCACTCCAGAGCTCTTACCGACCACAAAGAAAGTAGTCTCAGTAATTTCGCAGAATCGCTATCAACTGGGCAGGGTTGCCGGGTTAAGCAGGTAAACCATGGGTGCGATGCGCAAAAAGAAGTCGATCAAAACTCCCAAGGGCGATCAGACAAAAACTCTAATCCTCGAAACAGCGCTCGAGATGTTTCAGGAGCGCGGGTATGAGCAAACAACCATGCGAGCCATCGCAGAGAAAGCAAACGTCTCGCTGGGGAATGCTTACTACTATTTCCACTCGAAGGAGTTTTTGATTCAGGCTTTCTACCATCGCACCCACGAACAACAGCTTGCTGCCATCTTGCCGGCGATTCAAAATGATTCCTCACTAAAAGCACGCCTGTTGACCGTCATGCGGGTGAAGATCGAAACCCTGAACCCGTATCACGAGTTTGCGGGCGTGCTTTTCAAGACTGCCGCTAATCCCGGAAGTCCGCTTAACCCATTCGCCGAAGAATCGGATCCAATTCGTCAGGAGAGCATTAAACTTTTCGATCAAGTTGTGGAAGGAACCCAGGCGCGTATACCAAAGGACCTGCGTGCTGAATTACCCTACCTGCTCTGGGTTTATCACATGGGCATCATCCTTTTTTGGATTCACGATCCATCACCTAAGCATCGACGCACCTATCGGCTGATCGATCACACAGTTGATCTACTCGACAAGCTGATCTCACTCGCAAGCAATCCGTTCATGCGTCCGCTCAGAAAACAAGCGCTGCGATTGGTTGAGGAGCTACGAGATGCCGCAACTGACGCTCGTAATGAGAACAACGCTGATCAGAATTAACGATCGGTAGACGAATATGAGAGTTTCGATGTCAGGGTACCTATCGCAAGGAACACTTGGTGGCCTGGTGACAGGTACCATGTACGCGACTACTTTGAATTTTCTGCACTCTCCGCAGGTAAATCTGCAGTTGTTCGCACTTGACTGGGTAATTGCGCTCATGTTTGGACCAGTAGGAGCTTTGGCTGCGTCGTCCGTTTTGGTTTGCTCCCGACTACTAGGCTCGTCAGTTCGCACGTCTGTCAAAGTCCTGATTTCAACATTGACGGTTTCAGCATTCGTCATACTTGGTCCAATCGCACCGGCATACAACTTCCGTCAAGCATTAGATCTTGTAGCCCTCAGTTCCGTAATTTCTTTGCCGATTGGTTTATTAACTAGGAGCTTGAAGATGAAAATCGCAATCACCGGTGGAACTGGATTTGTCGGACAGCACTTAGCGGCCCGGCTAAGCAGCGAAGGCCATGAAGTGGTGCTTCTGGCGCGAAACGCGCCTGAAGCGCAGAATGCCCCTTTCATCGCAGGTGATCTTTCCGATGTGTACCAGTTAGCCAAAGTATTTGCGGAGTGCGATGCAGTTGCGCACTGTGCCGGCATTAACCGCGAGCTTGGCAGACACACATATCAACAAGTTCACATCGAGGGCACTAAAAATGTGGTAGCTGCAGCGTACGCTTCCAGAATCAAAAAAATTGTTCTTATGAGTTTCTTGCGCGCGCGGCCCAATTGCGGATCTCCCTATCACGAGTCTAAGTGGGAAGCCGAGGAGATTGTCCGAAATTCAGGACTCGACTACACCGTGATCAAAGCCGGGGTGGTCTTTGGTCGAGGTGATCACATGCTAGACCACTTGAGTCATGCTCTCTACACATTTCCGATATTCCCGCTCGTTGGTTTAAAGGACCAGGCTTGCCGGCCCCTGGCAGTCGAGGATTTGGTCCAGGTGATGCGGGCGGCATTGATAGACATGCGTCTGAGACAACAAACTGTTGCAGTAGTGGGCGCGGAAGAAATCTACCTGCGTGAAGCAGTACGGCGCGTTGCTGCGGTCGTTGGGAAGGAGCCGTTGATATTCCCGCTTCCTGTTTGGTGTCACAGAATCATGGCTCGAGTGTTTGAGCTGACAATGAAAACTCCTTTGGCGTCACTCGCCCAGGTTCGAATTTTGTCGGAAGGGCTAGTCGAGCCTGCTACACCGGTTGCCCGGTTACCCTATGATCTTATTCCGACCAGAAAGTTCACTCCTGAACAGATCCGGAACGGACTTCCCTCGCCTGCACCGTTTTGTGCGGCCGATTTACGTTGGTGCGCTTAATAACTATTGGTCATTGTTCAATTGCGATTTATCATTTCTTATTTGGTCCAACCTTGACCTGTTCGACCAGAACTTGCTAAGGGAATGAGAAATGACGAATGATCGATGATCAATGACCAATAATTCTCAGATGCCTCCCGACAATGAACGGCAACGCATCGCAATCATAGGTGCCGGCATTGGTGGTCTTACCACGGCGATCGCACTACGACAGTTTGGATTCAAGCCGGAGATTTTCGAGCAGGCTCCCCTGTTACTCGATGTCGGTGCGGCTATTGCGCTTTGGTCCAACGCGATGCGTGTCTTACGGGCGTTAAACCTCGAGGACCAGGTATTACAGAAAGCCGGAGTGATCGAACAAATTAAATGGGTCGATCAGCACGGGAGGCTCATCAATAGTGTAAAGCTTAGAAGTGGACAAGATTCCGATGTTCCATGCGTCGCGCTCCATCGAGCGGATTTGCAACGAATCCTACTTGACGCCCTGCCGGCGGAACTCGTGCATCTGGGAAATACACTGATCGATTACAAGACCAGTGACAAATCAGTTACGGCAACGTTCAGCAACGGAAACGTCTTTGAATCAGATTTACTGATTGGAGCTGATGGTATTCACTCACGGGTGCGTTCAGAGTTGATCAATAATGCCGCCCCCATATATCGCGGCTACACGGTGTGGAGAGGCATTTCAAATATTGTCCCTGGCTCGCTTCCCAAAGCGACTGCCATTGAGATACAAGGCAAAGGCAGGCGATTTGGTATTGGTCCGGTTGGATTAGGAAAGATTGGCTGGTGGGCCGCAGCCAATGCCGCCAACACGAGCACAACCGTGATCGAACGCTCACCTCCTACCAGATGGAAGCAAGGGGAACGAGCGGTACCCGTCCAGGACGTTCAGCGCGAGTTGTTGCGCATGTTCGATGGATGGTTTCGGCCCATATTGCAATTGATAGAAGCAACTCCCAATTCGTCAATTCTAAAAACTGGAGCCTTTGATCGACCGGCAAGTGCGGCATGGTCCTCCGGTCCAATAACCTTGCTTGGCGACGCGATACATCCCACGACTCCGAACCTCGGTCAAGGCGGCTGCCTGGCAATTGAAGATGCAATGATCCTGGCTCGTTGTCTACATGGATTTGAGGCTTACGAGGCTCTCAAGAAGTATGAGCGGTTGAGGCGCAACCGAACAAACAAGATAGCGAGATATTCTCGGCTGTATGGAAATGTTGGCCAATGGGAAAGAGTGATCGCGAGGGGAGTTCGGAGAAGCGTTCTTTCGCTTGTGCCAGAAGCGGTCGCGCGACGGCTAATGGATCTGGTTTTTGCTTACGATGCTGAGATGATTGAGTTGTAGTTCTTCTCTGTGTGGATCTCTGTGACTCCGTGGTTAGAAAAGGGAGTAGGAATTCACCACCGAGTCACAGAGTGCACAAGAGATTGCACAGAGAAAATCACTTAGTTTCCTGTACTCGAACTCGCGCCGCCTGAAGATGGATTTCCATCAATATCGAGCACTGTTATCGGTGCGATGTTGGTAGCCTTTAAGGGTCCCTCGATCGTTGAACGATCACCCACGATCACAATTGCAAGATGATTGAGATCGATATAGCGCTTCGCAACTCGCAATAAGTCGTCCTTGGTAACCGCCTGAACGTTCGTCGCGTAATTCTGGTAGTAATTGTCAGGCAGACCTTGTACGACCAGACTGGTGATTGAAGTACTAATAGCGCCCACCGACGAGAAACGTTGTGGCAGGCCCTGGACCAACGACTCTTTCGCTGTCTTCAACTCTTCATCACTTACTGGTTTCTCTCCCGTGATGCCCCGCAACTCTTTCATAAATTCAATTAGAGCGGCATCGGTCTTGGCGGAGATAATTGAACCACCCGTGCGAAATGGTCCGGGTCCCTTTCCGTATTGAAAGACGGAGTTTACGCCGTAACTGTACCCCTTCTGTTCACGAATATTCGCGTTGAGTCGGGATTGAAACTGTCCTCCGAGGATTGTGTTCAGCACCTGCAGCGCAAAGTAATGAGGTGTATTCCTGGGCGGACCAGGTAAACCAATATTTACTACTGATTGGGTTAAGATAGAAGTCAAGATCGACATCAGATTCATGGAGTTGATCCAATAAATCGGAAGACCAGCCGGAAGCGCCAACGATTATTCAATTGATAATTATCAAATCTGTTTGCAGTTCACTATTCGGACCAGAGGATTTAAGATATCGCCATGCAAGCGATACAAGTTTCTAAGGTGGGTGGGCCCGAGGTTCTCCAGCTCGTCGAATTGCCCAACCCTAAACCAAAACCCAACGAAGCAATTGTTCAACTCAAAGCTTCCGGTGTGAACTTCATCGACGTTTACTTTCGAGAAGGTCGATATCCAGCACCTCTTCCATTTGTCGACGGACAGGAAGCAGCCGGAATCGTCACCGAAGTAGGCTCGGAAGTAAGCGACATCAAGGTCGGCGACCGCGTGTCGTACACCGGGGTTCTCGGAAGCTATGCGGAATATGCTGCCGTACCAGCTGCTCGACTGGTCCATATTCCCGACGATGTCTCCTTCGAGCTCGCCGCGTCTGTAATGCTCCAGGGCATGACCGCGCACTATCTTCTAAATAGCACTTACAAATTGAAATCTGGTGAAACCGCTTTAATTCATGCGGCGGCCGGAGGCGTCGGACTACTGCTGGTGCAACTGGCGAAAAGAGCTGGCGCACGCGTTATCGCAACTGCCGGAAGCCCGGACAAAACAGAGCTCGCTCGTGCCGCGGGTGCGGACGAGTGCATTAACTACAATGAGCAAGACTTTGAGGTTGAGACCAGACGGCTGACCGACGGGCAAGGCGTCCACGTCGTTTATGATGGCGTCGGAAAAGCTACCTTCGACAAAGATCTGAACGTCCTAAGGCCGCGGGGTTACCTGGTCTTATTCGGAGGCTCGAGTGGAGCCGTCCCACCGTTTGACCTCATAAAGCTTTCGCAAAAGGGTTCTTTGTATATAACTCGACCGACGTTGCTAAATTACATTTCGACGCGTGAGGATTTGGAATGGCGGTCGAAGGAAATTCTTGACTTGGTTGGGAGTGGCGAGTTGAACGTGCGAATTCATCATAGTTATCAACTCGCTGACGCTGCGCAGGCCCACCACGATCTTGAAGGCCGAAAGACCTCCGGAAAACTCCTCTTAAAGATCTAACCCTGGAGTACGGCGGGCCCGGCGCCGCTTTAAAGGCCGCTCGACTAACCGGCAACTTGACTTTAAATAGGGTTCGTAAGCCCTAATTTAAGGACAGTTGAGCATGAGTCAACAGCCCTCAAAAGCGCCGCCAGGCCGGCGCACTCCAAAAATTTCTTGACACGTGTTTTCGGCAAATCCTATAGTAGCCGTCGGTCATGAATAGCACTCGCACATTTTTTTACTTCGCTTTTACTTACCGCTACTTCTTTTTTAAGGAGAGCGGACGGCGAAGTTCGAAATTGATGTGCTGCTGACCCAATAAACCAAGCACAAATTTCCAAACGAAACCGGCCGCGAATCAGCATAATTCGCGGCCGTTTTGTTTGTTTGTCTCTGACCAGGCGATACGAAATTCAACGCGGGAGTCGCATTCGATGAACATAGAACACTGGCGAAACGAGATAGACGAGATAGATCAGGAGCTTTTGCGCCTACTGAATATGCGGGCACGCCTGGCAATCAAGGTTGGAGCCCTCAAGAAACAAGCGCAACTTCCGCTATGCGACCCCGTTCGCGAACGCTCCGTGTTGCTTCGACTTAGTCAACTTAATCCAGGGCCGCTAGATGAGCGAGGTGTCAGAAAAATCTTTCGCCGCATCATCCGCGAGTCTCGGCGGCTCGAAGTGATGATCGACAATGCTGAAGGGCTCGCCAACGCGTCAGCAGAACTCCATCAGAGTGTCCGAGGTGCACTGTGAATTCCGGCAAGAAAAGAGTAGCGATTCAGGGAGAACGAGGCGCTTTCAGCGAAGAAGCTGCAATTGCCCTGCTCGGCGAGGAGATTGAGCTGGTGCCTCGACAGACGTTTGCCACTCTTTACAGCAGCTTTGAAGACCGCATAGCTGACTACTTAGTCGCACCGATCGAAAATACGATCGCCGGAATCGTCGAAGCTTCCGTCCAGCGCCTGAGAGCGAGCTCACTCGTTATCATCGATGAAGTTTCCATTTCTATTGACCAGAATCTTATCGGATTGCCCGGGGCCAAGTTCGCCGACATCAAGGTGGTCCAATCACATCCCGTGGCCCTGGCCCAATGCGCCTTGTTTTTCGCGCGACATCCCTGGCTGAAAAAACTTGTGGCTGACGATACCGCCGGAAGTGTTGCAGAAATAATCCAACGAGGTGATCCGGCTTACGCTGCCATTGCCGGCAGACGCGCTGCCGAGGTTTATGGTGCATCCATCCTGCGCGAGAACATTCAAGACATCGCAGAAAACTTTACCCATTTCGTGTTGCTAGCCCCGGCTGCCCAGCGCGCGGCAACCGCCCAAATCAAGAACAATAAGGAAAACGAATCATGATCGTAAATATGTCAAACTCGGCTACCCCCGAACAAATCAATCACGTTATTGACCGAATAAAAGAGTGTGGCTTTCAAGCCCACGTTATACAGGGTGAAGAACGGACCATCATCGGCGCTGTCGGCAGTGGCGAACGTCGTTCAGAACTCGAAGCGCTGAGAGCGGCACCCGGTGTTGCCGAAGTCATTCAAATCGCGCATCCATTTAAACTCGTCAGCCGGCAACTCAGGCAAACCGGCACGGTCGTTGACGTTCGAGGTCATAAGATTGGCAATGGCGAAGTGGTGGTGATCGCTGGTCCATGTTCCGTTGAGTCACAGGAGCAACTCCTCGAAACGGCCCACGCAGTAAAGGCCGCCGGTGCAAACATGCTTCGAGGCGGCGCGTATAAACCTCGGACTTCTCCCTACGATTTTCAAGGGCTCGGAGTTGAGGCGCTACGCTTTCTGGACCAGGCGAGAAAAGAGACTGGTCTGCCGATCGTCACTGAAGTGATGAGCGAGTCAGATGTTGAAGTCGTTGTCGAGTACGCCGACATGCTTCAGGTTGGAGCTCGCAACATGCAGAACTTCTCGTTACTAAGAAAATTGTCGGCTGCGCCTAAACCGATATTGCTGAAGCGCGGACCATCGGCAACAGTGAAGGAGTGGTTACTGGCTGCCGAATATCTCCTGGCAGGCGGAAATGGCAACGTGGTTTTGTGTGAACGAGGAATCAAGACCTTTGAAACGGCCACTCGCAACACGCTTGACCTGGCCGCCGTGGCATTAGTAAAGGAGCTTTCTCACCTTCCAGTATTGGCAGATCCTTCGCACGGCACGGGGTTGCGAAGTCTGGTAACGCCAATGTCAAAAGCAGCGGTAGCGGCGGGCGCCGACGGTTTGATCATCGAGGTCCATCCATGTCCAGAACGAGCTCTTTCGGATGGACCACAATCGCTCGACCTGGCAGGGTTTTCGACACTCATGAGGGAACTTCAGAAAGAACCGGTCAGAAATGTGAAAGCTGCCTGAGAGCCAGGCGCGGTTTCAAATCATTAAGGGTTTCAGTGAGCGGCAACTTTTTAAAACGTTCATGGTTGCCGTCGGCTTTGCACAAAGATTCTAATCTTGAGAGTCTCGAGCGATCAGTACAGTACCGCGAGCGGCGACCGGATGCCACACTCGACATTACGCCTAAATTCTGATGGTTGGTTCGGGGAGTGTGCCATCCGGTCGCTTCGCTCGCGGTACTGTACTGTTGGCATGTTCTTTTTGTGCAAAGCCGTGGCCGTCACCGACCCTTTTTGGTTTCGAGCTAATCAACCGATGAAATCAGTTCCGGACGGATCAGCGTAACTTCGCACGGTCCCTTTCCCGAACAGACCACTTTTGCGCGACGGATTATTTTTGTCGGCGCGGCGTCAGGAAACGTGAGTCCGTATCCAATCGTCTTCAACTTCGCGGCCAGCGGACGTAGCTTTTCGTTACCTTTTATAAACTTCAATTCGGTGATAGCGCCCTTCCGTGTAGCGTCCGGTGCAACCACCACGTAAAACTCCGCCTCCGCTGATTCAGAAGTAACCGGCGCAAGCTTGTACAGATTCGTTGCCGCAGATTCTTCTTTGGCTTTTCTTAAAGAGTCCTCAATTTTTTCTTTTTTCAACAAGCGTTCAAGGGACTCGCGCGCTTCAGGCAGGGGCTGGTCTTCAACTGCGCTGAGGGCGTAATACCGGATCGCTTCGTCGTTTTTTCCTCTCTTTTCAGCGATCTGGCCCAAGTGATAGCTCACGGCGCTATGAGGCGAGACGAACCACGCGGCTAATAGATACTTTTCCGCGGTATCCAAATCACCTTTTCGGAAATGGACCCAACCAAGCGTGTCCCAGTAAGCGTAGATCGCGCTCACATTTAAGAGGTCGTCATCGGTTAATCGCTCCAGCTCGGCATTTCGGAGTTCGGTTGTCACTGCCGTAACCGCTGACTCGGCGTATTGCTGTGCTTTGTCCAAACTGACATTCACTTCAGCAAGCATATACGCGACATCGTTCCATACGCCGGGACCGGGATCGAGTTTGACTGCTGCTTCGGCTGCTTCCAGCCCCTTCTTTTCCTCGCCCAAACGGAAATAGGCGTTGGCTAAACTCACATGTAGCGATTCGTTATCGCCGTCCAGCGAAATCGCCTTTTCCAACTCTGGAACGGCTTCCTTATATTTGCGCCAGTCAACCAGCAACCGGCCCAGATTTGCAGTTGCAAACCGATCTAACGGCGAAATATCGAGCTGCTTTCTGAAAGACTTTTCAGCTTCCGGGTAGTTCTGCTGCGCCCAGAAAGCTTGTCCCATCAGGTTGTAGACATAGTCGTCAAATGGGTTGAGCTTGGCCTGCTCCTGGAGGACAGAAACAGCCTCAACAAATTTCCGCTGCCGATAAAGCGCGTAACCGAGTTGGCGCCTTACCATCTTCTGTTTTGGATCCTTTGTTAGAACTCGCTTGAGTAACTCTTCTGCCATAGGATAGTTTTCACTCTTCATGGCAGCGTCACCAGCTTGAATAAGCTCTTCTGTCTTCACGCTGTCTGGAATGGAAGGAGTGCCGGCAACATCTGTCTCGAGTGAAACTGTCTGTGCCTCATCAGCCTGGGTGGCGGCAACAAACGCGCGATAATCCTGTAAGCGATCGGATGGTAATTCGTGTTGTCGAACGTGGAGAATACGTTCGGCTGACATGACACTTCCTTCAAGCTTATAAGTGGCAGCGTAGTCGCCGTAATCTCGTTTGACGGAGAGCGGAACCGGGATCTTCGTCTGGTACTTGCTGGGAAAAGTAAGTTTCAACTTGTAATCGACGTCGATCGGCGGACCCAGCGGAAATGGTTTGGTGCTTTTCTCCTTAACTCCGCGGCGTGACAAATTCAGCGATGGTAAGGGAATTTCAACCTTTACCTTTTTACTTGACCAATCGATAAAGTCATCTCGCTTAATGTCGTACTCAATTTCGAATGGTTTATCCAAAGCCGCCGGATCTCCGGCTTTGATTCCGGTAACTTCGCCGCGAATTCCCGCAATCAAGGCGAGGTAATAACCCAAATCCTTCCAGCTACTCTGCGGCGTCTTGCGAAACATGATTCGGAAAAGAAGTTCGGAGTCACCGCGGAGAACCAGCTTCGTATGAGCGGTGAGCTTTCCCAGTTCGCTCACTTCACCTTCGACTGTGACGACTTCCGAGAACTGGAATGGTGGACGGGCTGGGGTTGATTCAATTCGCGCCGCTCCAGCAGCGGGAATCAACAACACTTTCTTATCTCGCAGTGGAGGGGCCAATAATTGAAAAGGAGCTACTTCGGCGGTGGTATCAGCCCAAAGCGTGTCGGTGCCAAGCGGTATAGCTGTTATCACATGATTGAATTGACCCGGCGACGGCATCGCAACGTCGATGTTTCTACCTGAATTCATCAATCCCGGGTATGCCGATAATCCGGCCGCATTCAGCATGGCTGCGAACAATGTGTGTTTGTCTTTGCAGTCCCCATACTCATTACTCAAGACATCGCTTGCGGCATGCGGTTGATATCGACCCTGGCCCAACGAGAGACTCACATAGCGGAAATTCTTTGCGACATATTCGTAGAGAGCTTGAATCTTGTCCCGCTCGTTTGTTTTGCCTCGAATCAGATCGGCCGTCTTCGCTCGAATCGCGTCGTTGGGAACAATTCGAGTTTTCTGAAGCTCCGCGTACCATTGGCCCACCTCGTCCCAACTTTGGAAGGTGGTTAGCTGAACGTTTGGAGGCTTTGGATCGTCGTCAGCTTCTGCGGTTTCATCTTTGTCGTCCTTGTCCTCTTTGTCTTTGTCTTTGTCCTCGTCTTCCCGCTTTAGATTGGCTCGCTTCCATGAATACTCTCGCCTGTCGGCAGTTTCACTGATTGATGGATCAAAACCAGTTTCAGTTTTTAACTTAATCTTGCTGTCCTTCGGGATGTTCACCAACAGTTCGTCATCGAGAACTATGACCTGCTTGTTGATGAAGTTGTGCTCCATCCAAAAGTGATTGGCGGCCAGTGGAGTTTGCGTGTGCCATACCACTCGATACTCGAGTAGGTCACCAGGGCGCAGGCCAGGAACTGTTACATGTTTTTGACGCAAATCAGTGTAGATAGGAGCTTCACGCGCGATTGGAGCCGTTAAATCCTGAATGTCATTGAGCGCAGCAGTGACCACAGAACCGCCTTCTTTGCTGACTCGAACATACTCGATATCCAGTTTTTCATTGGCCGATGAGTAGTCAAACATCAATTGACCAAAACGCTCGACGCCGGCATCGCTCTGGATCTTTACGCGAGTGCTCAGCACACGTTCTCCGGTCCCATCTTTTTCGAAACGATATGAGGTCTTTAGCTCTTCCAGCACAAAGGCTTCCTGTGAATAATCATTTGCCGTGTTTTCGACTTTTGGCGCCTGGGCCGGTTTGTCTTTATGGCCAACTTGCTGGGCAAAGAGCTCTCGAAACTCAACTCCGGCGAGCGGGCTCAATAAGAGCAGAAAGACTCCTACGGCAATCGAGGTGGCCTTGCGAGGAAACAGCATTAATTTTTCTCCTGATAATCTGAGGATGTTTAGCTGGAACCAACCTTTTGCAGTTTATCCAAACCGTTGAGTTTGTGTAAATAGGATTGTCGAAACGGGAAGGACGTGCCAAAGCTGCCGGTTGTCAAAAGTGAGGTTGAGGGTATCACCGACGATAAGGGCAAAGACACGTGAGGGTTTACAGTACCGCGAGGGCAGCGACCGGATGACTCACCCAACCTTACGTTCGGATCCTGATGAGCGGGGTCGTTGAGTTTACAGCACCACGAGCGCAGCGACCGGATGACTCACTCAACCTTACGTTCGGATCCTGATGAGCGGGTTCGTTGAGTTTACAGCACCGCGAGCGCAGCGACCGGATGACTCACTCAATTCGGATCCTGATGAGCGGGTTCGTTGAGTTTACAGTACCGCGAGCGCAGCGACCGGATGACTCACCCAACCTTACGTTCGGATCCTGATGAGCGGGTTCGTTGAGTTTACAGTACCGCGAGCGCAGCGACCGGATAACTCACTCAATTCGGATCCTGATGAGCAGGTTCGTTGAGTTTACAGTACCGCGAGCGTAGCGACCGGATGACTCACTCAATTCGGATCCTGATGAAAGGGTTCGTTGAGTTTACAGCACCGCGAGCGCAGCGACCGGATGACTCACTCAATTCGGATCCTGATGAAAGAGTTTACCATCCGGTCGCTTCGCTCGCGGTACTGTAATCCGTAAGAGTGAGGTGAGACACGGGGGACACTAAGGTTGCACGAAGTCAAACCAGGATACTTCCTGTCATCTAAGCCGGAGGTACTGAGGACCGCATCCTTCGTGGGATTTCCTTTTCGGTTTTTATAATGCTGCCATCCACCGCGTTGACCCACACGTGGGTCAAACCAGCTTCCGGTACGTCATTCGCTACCACCACGCGGTAAAACACAACTCCGTCTGCCGCTAACTTACCTGGCTCTTCCCATTTCTCTGCATCGAGTGAGCATTGCAGAACTTTGCCGGGATATTGGCTGGTAGCAATCTGGATTGCCTGGTCCATGTTTATTCGCGCGAGCTTTACTAACACGCCTTGTTTGATAGCTCGCATCTCCATTTCCACTTCCCGTTTCCGCATCACTTCCTCGCGATACTGTGGATCACTATCCATGCGGGCTTTCATTTCGCGCTCGTCGAACGGAACACGCATACGCTCCGTCTGTTCTCTTTCCGCGCGCTCTTTTGATTGTTTGACCGGATCTTGAGATACGGAACTTAGATCCGGTGCAACGTCAAATCTCATCGCTAACGAAGCGGCGGCGACACATGGCACAACGAGCAATATTACCGAAACTATTAAAGCGATCCGTTTCCAGCGATTGTTTGGCTCAGACTTTTTCAGCAGTGACATGATTCTAGCCTCCAGAATATCGGCATCGGCGATGCCTACAGTTGTGATCGGGGATAAACGATTTGTAGAGGCTGCAGATCCAGCCAACACCACAAGGGATCGTGCGTAAACCTCCGGCTTTACGATCTCGCTTGCCACCAGTTCATCGCAGCGCAACTCTCGAGTCTGTTTAACTCGACGCCTCATAAACGCTGCAGCGGGATGAAACGAAATCGGCAAATACAGCAACTCATAAATCAGATTGAGGAGATAATCCCGGCGCGCCACATGCACAAACTCATGTCCGATTGCAGAGGTCAGCAGCTCGTCTGAGACTTGTTCCAGTAAGCTGGCGGGCAAAATAATCTTCGGACGAAACAAACCCAGCGTGAGCGGAACCGGGACGGACTCGGAGAACAGGACCTCGACCGAACGGTCCAAGCGCGCGGGCATCGAGTGCCGGCACCGATCCAGGATCACATCAACATTAGCGTTGCGGTCAGCTTTGAACGCAGAATTCTTGATTCTTCTGGTGAGCGTCCATGCCTTGATAAGCTTGAGAGTTTGGTAGACAACGACGAGGAGGAATAGCGACAAAACTGAAAAACCGAGAGTCCTATTCAAAGTCAACTTCGAGCTCATTTCAGGCGCGAGCGGATTAAGTCCCGCAACTGTTTGATCGAGGTGCTGCCGATCAACAAGCTCGCGAATAACACCCTGACTTGGTGCGGCTTCCCAGGGAGGCCATTGAAGCGATGGAACAACGGCTGTCAGCAGCGGAACCGCAAAGCAAAGAAGCAAACCCGAAACCCACAACGCGTGTTGCACTCGAGCACTCGAGAGTCTAAGTAGTCTTCCACTAAACGAAACGAATAAGACAACGAGTGCAATTTGCCAACAAGCATTAATTACAAACGTCAGCAGCAGTTGGTTAGCTATCTTCATCGAGCTTCTCCTGCGCGTCCTCTACCAATTTTTGAAGGCGAGCCAACTTTTCGGGAGTTAAGTGTTTTGTTTCAACCAGGCTCATCACCAGGCTTTCGGCGGACCCACCAAAAAGGCGGTCAACGACGTCGTTCACATGTTTGCTGATTACTTGTTTGCGGCTGACTGCAGGCTTATAGAAATAGGCGCGGTCTTTAAGAGTCCGTTTAGCTTTCCCTTTTTTATGAAGGATGTTGAGCATGGTTTGAACCGTGGTGTAAGCAAGCTCACGTTTTAGTTTTTGCTGGACAGTCTGCACGTTGGCGGGCCCGGTTTCCCAGAGAACGTGCATGATCTCCAGTTCCAGCGGTGTCAATTGCTCCATCTTCGTACGCGCCATTCTGCCTCCTAAAGTTTTAGGAGTATAGGTCCCTGTTCGCGCTGCTGTCAACTAATTAATTAGGAGACCTTGGAGTGCGGCGGCCCGGCGCCACTTTGTTATTCTGGTACTTCGAAGATGAAGGGGAAGCCTGGCTTATTAAATTGCTGTAGACCATTCGCGATCTATCACTCATGCGGTTCTCTGCGGTCACAAAGCTCCGATGATTTCGTTTCAAAACTGAGGGACGCAGAGCGAGGTTTTTCAGGATCATGCGAGTCTAAAGCCTCTTTTTATTTTCCATATATCATTTTCCATTTCCCATTTTTCATTTGCAGGATTATTTACCAATACTCACATCCCCAGAGATCCGATGGTCAGGACGGGTGGCAATGATGCAGCAAATGAAAAATGGGAAAATTGAAAATGATATGGAAAATTATTCAAAACTCGAAAACAGACCCTCAGGCTGAAAAGCGTTGCCGGGCCAACGCAGTCCAAGGTGAAACAGACCGTACGGTTTTAGAATCTGTGTGATCAGTGTAATCTGTGGATGTATTCCCAACACACTATTCCAAGGACATTCAATGCCGATGCGACGTCGATCGACGATCACTCTTTTACTCGGATTCCTGATTTTATTCTTTCAAACACAAACACTTCTCGCTCAACAGATCTCCAGCGACCAATTGCAAAGCATGAAGTGGCGAATGATTGGCCCATTCCGCGGAGGTAGGACCGTCGGTGCGTCGGGCGTTCCGGGCCAGCCAAACGTCTTTTACATCGGCGTGAATAACGGTGGGGTCTGGAAGACGAACGACTATGGACTTACGTGGAAGCCGATTTTCGACGACCAACCTACCGGCTCAATCGGCGCACTCGCGGTGGCACCTTCCAATCCTAACGTGGTCTACGTTGGAAGTGGTGAGGGTTTGCAACGACCAGATTTGTCGACGGGTGATGGAATCTACAAATCCACCGATGCCGGCAAAACATGGCGACACCTGGGCTTGCGTAACGCCCAACAGATAGCCGCAGTCATCGTCGATCCGAAAAACGCTGACCTTGTTTACGTCGCCGCACTTGGCCACCCGTACGGTCCAAACGAGGAACGAGGAGTGTTTCGCAGTAAAGACGGCGGTGAAACATGGGAAAGGATCCTATACAAAGATGAAAACACGGGTGCGGTAGCGTTAGTTTTTGATCCTTCAAACAGCCAGATCATGTACGCAGACTTGTGGGCAGCACGCCAGGGTCCATGGGAGAACGGAGCTTTCCAAGGTTCAACAAGTGGTCTATTTAAAACGACAGACGGTGGAAATACCTGGCGCCAACTTACAAAGGGTCTGCCGACGATAGAACAAGGCCTTGGGCGCATCGGGATCGCAGTATCACAAAGCGATCCGAACCGCGTTTACGCAACTGTCGATGCGACTCAGATGGGTGGGATTTATCGTTCCGACGATAAAGGCGAATCGTGGGAGAAAGCGACGGGCGAACGACGCGTTTGGGGACGTGGTAGCGATTTTGCAGAGATTGACGTCGATCCTACTAATAAGGACATCGTCTATTGTTCGGCGATCGCTCTGTATAAATCTACAGACGGGGCTAAAACTTTTACGGCGTTCAAAGGAGCTCCCGGTGGAGACGACTATCACACCATGTGGATCAATCCCGAGAATCCGAAGATCATGTTGTTGGCGGTGGACCAGGGAGCGGTGGTTTCCGTCAATGGTGGTGAATCATGGAGCTCCTGGTACAACCAACCAACGGCGCAGTTTTATCACGTAATAACTGACAATCAATTTCCTTACTGGGTCTACGGTGGACAGCAGGAGAGCGGATCTGCTGCAGTCAAAAGTCGAGGCGACAACGGCGCCATTACTTTTCGCGATTGGCATACCGTCGGCGTCGAAGAATACGGCTACGTAGCTCCAGATCCTCTTAATCCAAATATCGTTTATGGCGGGAAAGCGACTCGATACGACAGCACCACGGGTCAAGTACAGAATGTGGCGCCTGAAGTCTTGCGGAGCGGGAAGTACCGGTTCTTGCGAACCGCTCCCATCATGTTCTCACCAGTTGATCCACACGTGTTGTACCTCGCCGGCAACGTCCTATTTAGAACTCGCGATGGCGGCAATAACTGGGAAATAATCAGTCCCGACCTTTCGCGGGAGAAACCAGAAGTGCCGGACACAATCGGAGTGTATCGTCGACCTGAGATGGCCACCCAACCGCGACGTGGTGTGATCTATGCACTCGCGCCTTCACCAAAAGACATAAACACAATTTGGGCAGGTACAGACGATGGGCTGATTCACGTCACGAAAGACGGCGGAAAAACATGGAAAGACGTAACTCCTCCGGCGATCAACTCATGGAGCAAGATTTCGCAGATCGATGCAGGTCACTTCGATGTCAATACAGCATTTCTAGCTGTGAATCGCATTCGTCTCGACGATCAAAAGCCGCACATTTTTCGCACGACCGATGGCGGCGCCACGTGGAAAGAGATTAATGGGGGACTTCCCGAAGCTCCAATAAACACGGTACGTGAGGACTTGCAAAAGGCGGGTTTGTTATTTGCCGGAAGCGAAACTGCAGTGTACGTTTCGGTTGATAACGGAGATCACTGGCAAACATTGCGTCTGAATATGCCGGCAACTTCGATCCGTGACCTGGTGATCCACAATGATGAGATCGTAGTCGGTACACATGGTCGATCGTTTTGGATCCTCGACGACATCACGCCGCTCCGACAACTAACAAGCGCTGCCGCGAGTGCAGAGGCTTTTCTGTTTGCGCCTCAAGTTGCGTATCGACTGAAACGCAACGTCAACACCGATACTCCACTGCCTCCTGAGGAACCTGCCGGTCAGAATCCTCCTGACGGAGCAATCATAAATTACTACCTGAAACAGCCAAGCGGTGGTCCGGTCGTGCTTGAAATCTTCAATTCCAGGAACGAGCTGGTAAGAAAATTCTCGAGTGACGACAAACCCGAACTGATCAACGAAAAGGATTACGCGGTCCCGGCATACTGGTATAGACCACCTCAGGTTCTGTCGACGCAGCCCGGACTTCAGAGATTTGTCTGGGATCTAAAATACGCACCTCCGCCCGCGTTTAGTCATGGTTTTCCGATTTCGGCCATATATCTCGATACGCCCCGGTATCCGATTGGCCCTGAAGTTCTTCCCGGAACATACACCCTGAAGCTGACGGTTGACGGCAAATCGCAAACTAGGACGCTCACCATCAAGATGGATCCGCGTGTGAAGTCCGGACCCGATGTTCTGACTCAACAATTCAACTTGTCGATAGCTGCTTACCAGGGAATGGCCCAATCGTTTGCGGCGGCCCAGACCGCTCAAAGAGTTCGCGATCAAATCAAGTCTACGATCGATCGCGTTGGCAGCGGACCACTCGCCGAATCGCTGGCGGCGCTGGACAAAAAGATCGTCGCGATCTCTGGTGAAGCACGAGGTGATGCGAGTTCTCCCGGTTTACCCGGTGGCACTATTGACCTGCGGAATGTAAATCTCACGCGAGTAAACGATGGTTTCTCCTCGCTCCTGGAGAATTTGCAGAGCGCAGATGTAACCCCAACTGCAGCGACGCTGCTGGCAGCCGAAGAAATGCAAAAAGTCCTGGTCAAGCTTCAGCGCGACTGGGACCAGATCGTGTCGCAGGAGATCCCACAGATTAACAATCAGCTGCGAACGGCAAATCAATCGCCGCTAACGCCGTGAAGGGTCGTGCCCTTTCTTGTCAAACACGAGCAGTTACAGAAGCAGGCGCGCAGCGATTGGCGCGAACGGCTTTTTCAAAAGGCAAAGAAACGACCATTACAGTACCGCGAGCGCAGCGACCGGATGCCACACTCAACAAAGCGATCGTGAGAATAACCACGGAAAATTGAGTGTAGCATCCGGCCCGCTGCGCTCACGGTACTGTAATGGACTCGCAGGTCGGCAAAATTCGACACTTTTGTGCAAAGCCAACTTGTTGATCAACCATATCACGCGGCATTCGCTTCGCTCATAGTTCCGTAACTTTTGATATGGCACCAGAATCAGATTTAGTTGTCCTGTACGACGGCGTTTGTGGACTGTGTAATCGACTGGTCCAATTCCTGCTGCTGCGTGATAAACACGACCGGCTGAAGTTTGCCTCACTGCAAAGCGATTTCGCTCACAAAGCATTGGCGCGTCACGGAGTTGATGCCGGCGATCTCGACACGGTTCAAGTTCTTGAGAATTACGGTCGCTCGGATGAAAAGCTGTTCAGTCGATCCGACGCAATCTTGCGGGCTGGACGGGCGCTTGGCGGCTTCTGGAAGTTCGCCGCTGCAGTTGGTGTCTACATGCCTAAAGGTTTGCGTGATTCTTTTTATCGGTGTGTGGCCAGCAACCGATACAGCGTGTTCGGAAAATACGATACCTGCCTTTTACCTGAACCAAATCAGCGGAAGAAATTTTTAGACTTGTAGTGGAGCAACAGATGAGAATAATCCTATCGCTCATAGTCATCATGACAACACTCCTGCCATCCAAATTCACCGGCGGCAATGAAGCTGCCGCTACTGATTATGATCTGCTTATCAAACACGGCCGCATCATCGATGGAACAGGCGCAACAGGTTTTGTTGGTGACATCGGTATCAAGAACGAACGTATCGCAAAGATAGGAAACCTCGCTGATGCGACGGCAACTCGGACCATCGACGCAACTGGATTAGTAGTAGCCCCGGGGTTCATCGACATGCTGGGCCAATCGGAAACATATCTTCTGATTGATCCTCGTGGCATGAGCAAGGTGATGATGGGTGTGACGACCGAGATCACGGGCGAAGGCGAATCAATAGCGCCGATCAATGAACGACAAATCAGGGAACAGGAAGATTTTCTAAAGCGCTTCAGTTTGAAGATCGACTGGCGAACTCTCGATGAATATTTCAAAAGGCTCGAACACCAACGTACCGGACTGAACCTGGGCACATTTGTAGGTGCAACTCAAGTTCGAGAATATGTCGTCGGATACGACAATCGTCCGCCGACAACTGAAGAGTTAGAACGCATGAAGCAGCTAGTAGCTGATGCAATGCGGGAGGGAGCCCTGGGACTCTCAACTTCGCTGCAATACGTGCCGGCCAGGTTTGCGAAAACGGATGAAATAGTCGAGCTGGCTAAGGTCGCCAAACAGTACGGGGGTATTTACGCGACGCACCAGCGCAGTGAGGCCAATGCGCTTGATGCATCGTTGAGCGAAGTCTTCGAGATCGCGCGTCGAGCGCAAATACCAGTAGAAATCTGGCACCTCAAGACTGCGTACAAGAAAAATTGGGGCAGGATGCCGGAAGTTATCAAAAAGATCACCGACGCTCGTGCCAGTGGCTTGGACATCTCAGCAGACGTTTATCCATACGTCGCCGGGAGCACATCGCTAAGTGCATGTTTACCGCCTTGGGCACTCGAAGGTGGGACCGACAAGATGATGGAGCGTCTGAGAGATCCGGCAACTCGCGAAAGGCTCAAGAAAGAGATATCAGCCGACCAACAAGAGTGGGAAAACATTTATCTGGGTAGTGGTGGACCATCGGGTGTTTTGATTGGAGCCGTAGTGAATCGTGAACTGGAACCTCTACAAGGAAAGAGGATCTCGGAAATTGCGACAGAACAGAAAAAGGATCCACTCGATACGGTATTCGATCTAATCCTGGCAGATCATGGTCAGACCGGCGCGATCTATTTCATGATGAACGAAGAAGATTTGAGGGCGGCGATGCGGGCCCCGTTTGTAAGCTTCTGTACCGACAGTGGCTCGCGCGCGACTGATGGTCCACTGGCAGGCTCAAAGTCACATCCACGTGGCTGGGGAACGTATCCGAGAATACTGGGCCGTTATGTACGAGACGAAAAGATCCTGTCGCTGGAAAGTGCTATTCAAAAAATGACTGGTGGTCCTGCTGCGCGAGTGGGGTTACGTGATCGTGGCCTATTAAAAGAAGGAATGTTTGGCGATGTAACGATTTTTGATCCTGGGAAAGTGATTGACCGCGCCACATTCGAGTCACCGAATCAATATCCAACCGGAATTGAATATGTTTTAGTGAACGGACAAGTAAGCGTCGATAAGGGCAAAAGAACCGCAGTCCTTGGCGGCAAGGTTCTCCGCGGTCCCGGCTACAAACCGGGTAACTGAACCGAGTTCGCTCTAGGTCTAAAGCTCTCAGTGCGACCTTTGTGTTCTCAGTGCCTCTGCGGTGGATTGACTTCAAATGCAAACTAACCACCGAGACGATGAGCACACAAAGGTTGCACAGAGAAATCATCACACCTTCAGGAAAATATTCTTCCTGTAAAGCAACCACATAAGAACCAACCAGACCAAAACAAATGCGATGGCATAAGCAAGTGAGGCGTTGACGGGGCTGGCCCACGACAGAAAAAGATGATCGAAGATCCATCCCTGCGATGAATCTCTAGACCCGTCGGCCGCAGTGATCTTGATCATTTCCATCAACTTCACCATCAAGCCACTTCCGACAAACAAGGCAATCGCATTCATACCAAAGACTTCAAAAGGCCAGGCCCAACGGCGATGGCCTTTTATATCGATTAGCCAGTAACAGAGAGCAAGTAATTGGAGCGCGAGACCGGCTGTGAAGAAAACATATGAGCTGGTCCAGAGCGCTTTATTGATGGGAAAGAATGGATTCCAGGCCCAACCGATCATCACGCAAACTGCACCCGCGACAAACAACCCCGCAACCTTCTCGTAGTGTGTCCGTTCAGTACGGAACCAGTGTCCTGCAAGAATTCCAAATAGCGTCGTGGCGATCGCGGGAATAGTGCTCAGTATTCCTTCAGGATCGTAAACCTTGCCTTGTTTCCAGATATGTGGACCAAACACAACGCGATCAACGTAAGACGCAAGACTTCCCTCTTTAGTCAAATCTCCTGCTGCGAATCCTGGAGCAGGAACTTTGGTCATGAGGATGTAATAAAACACTAGTAATGCCAGTGCGATTAATAGCTGGGTTCTAACTCGAGTGCCGAGGAAGATTAGCGAGGCCACGAGATAGCAAACTGCTATTCGCTGAAGGACACCAGGAATTCTTATTGTGGAAAGATGAAAATGAGGAAAGCCATTCAGAAACAGGCCCAACCCAAAAATGATCAGTGACCGTTTTATGACCTTTATATATAGGTCTCGCGTCACACCGCGCTCTTCAATACGACGTCCAAAGGCGAGCGTAATTGAAACGCCAACAATGAAGAGAAAGAACGGAAATACCAGATCGGTTGGAGTCCAGCCGTTCCATTCAGCATGTTCGAGCGGCCAGTAGATACTGCTCCACGTTCCAGGATTGTTTACCAGCGTCATGGCGGCGATGGTGATACCCCGGAAGACATCAAGTGAGATTAGGCGGTTTGATGGTTTCATTTTGGACTTCGGCCGACCTGGCGCCGCTTTTCTATGCGGCTTTTAGGCCGCGGGTTATTAACGAGTTGCAGGAGTGACAAGGCGGCAGCGGGCCGCTGTACTCCAAGGTTAACGTGTACCCAGACCAAATTCTTCCGGGTTAGGAAGAATTGACGTTGTGTCATACGTGCGCAAAGCGTCATCCATCTCGCGACTCTTTGCCAGCCAGATTGAGATTGCCTGATCGTAACGTGAAAGAATACTTTCCAGCCAGTACGGACGATTCTCAGCCAACCATTGCTCTCGATAGCGGGACTTTAACTCTGAGAGTTCTTCGGCCATCTCTCGCAGATGATTGTAGATCGCCCCGGTGTAGCGTCGCAGCCTGCGCGTCTTAGTCCGATCTCCGAGATTCAGGTATGCGTCCCAGTACTCACGGCTGAACTTCTCGACAGTTTGCGCCCGTCGGCCCAAATGGTCAAAGCGTTGAGCTGCGAAAATCATCACCGGAATCATTGAACCGTTGCGCCGCACTTTCGACTTGTTGTGCAGGATTGCCTCTTCTGCATTCTCCACCTGGAGACGCATCTGTCTGATCTTCTCTGCATTGGCGCGTGCCTGTGTCTGAAAAGCACTATTAAATGGATTGCGCCAGAACGCTTCGTCACCGGCGGCGCCTCCAAGAGTTGCGTTAACACTGCCGAGTGCTCTGATCGCTCCTACGAGACTTTGGCCTTCAGTGCGAAAGAAAGCCCAATCGAACGACGCATCGAACTCCTTTTGATCAAAGGGTTGCGACTGCCATGAGGCAGCGGCGCCTAAAACAACTCCGTACCACGCCATTTCGAATAGTGATTCACCGTCGTCGTCCCAACTGGTGTTGAGCATGCCTATGGCGCCGGCGGCTTGACCATCTCTCACAAAGTTGATGATGTTTTTCGAAGACGACTCGATGTTGGGAAAGATCTGACTCCAACTCCAGACACCCGGACAAACAAGCTGTTGTAAACCCGCCTTCTTAAAAGGTTCAATTCTCGCGTTGTAACTATCGCGAGGCGCATAATCCCAGTTCGCTACTATCAGGTCTTTTGGAATGTCACCGATAAGGTCAGGATGATTTAAAGCAATGTCGCCCCAAAACATCAGCTTCCGATTGTAGGGTTTGAGTAAATCCCGAACACGGTCGAGGTGTTCAAAGTAAACCGCACCAACTCCTTTGAGTCGGGCCGCCTCCTGACTCTGACCTTGTCCCAGTTCGAAAGTTTCGTCGGCGCCAATATGAAAGAATTGACCAGGAAACAATTGGTCCAACTCTCGATACCAGTCCGCAATGAGCTTATAACTACCTTCTTGCTGCGGCGACAAGACATCACCGTAAGGTGTTTCTGCAAGCGCGTTATATTTTTCGAGCTTAAGAGCCTTGTGTAAGTGCCCAAACGTTTGTTGCTCGGGAACCAGCTCAATGTGATACGACCGCGCATATGCGACGAGTTCTTTGATCTCATCCGGAGTAAGTGAACCTCCTTCTGGCCCAATCAGCGGATGTTCAGTGCTCGCGAACGCATGCTCCATATAAAAGGAGTGCATATTCATTTTGAATGCTGCGAATGTACGAAGCTGACGTTTGATGTAAGCGAGCGTGGGAACTGGACCGCGACTGATATCGTCCGACACGCCACGCCAACGCATCGCAGGCCAATCAACGATGTGCGCACCTTGAATATGACCGTTCGAAGTCTCACCACGAACGAGCTGCTTCAGAGTCTGCAATCCGTAAAATACTCCGGCGGACGTATTGCCCGTCACGATCACGCCATCTTTACGAACATCGAGTAAATAGCCTTCGTCTCCCAGCGACTGATCCGCCGTAATATTTCTGCTCTTCAGCGCACTCTGAATGATTGGAAGTTCCAATTTTCCAATCAGGATGGCTTTTGACCGCCCGCCGGAGACTCGTAGTCCAACGCCGGAAGTTTGTTTGACGTCATCAATAAAATCGGCGGCTGCGAATTTGTCTTCAACCGATTTCGAGTCAGCGAGAAGCAGATGTGCCCGGCGATCGAGCTTAAATAACTCTCCATTGGATGTTACTTGTCTTGGCCTGGGAATAACGGCGATGACTGAAGCTTCACCGGATGTCTGTGCCCTCGTCACACCACTCACGAATACCAGAAACAGTCCAAGGACGATCAGACGGGAACCCAAACTTCGTGTTAGAGTGTTTTCCATATTTGTACTTTGTACTTGGTCCTTTGTACTTTGTATTGCGCTTCGTGAGGAAAATCAGAATGCTGACGTCAAAGTACCAAGTACGAAGCTCAAAGCGCAAAGCGCCAAGCCAACTTATTGAGAGTTGAGTCTGACTGAACCGTGTCCTTGATGCTCTCGGAAATAACCGAGCAACCTAAAGCACTCGCTAAGACAATCAGCGAGGAAAGAAACAAACTCGCCAGCCTCGGAAAACTACTAAAGTCGCGTGATATCAATTTGATCGTCCTGGTCGCGCGTGGCAGCTCCGACAATGCGTCTTTATTTGGCCGCTACCTCCTTGAAATTACCACCGGGATTCCTGTCTCCCTTTCAGCACCATCCGTTCATACTGTTTACAACGCAAAGCTGAAGTTGGACCACGCTTTGGTAGTAGGTGTGTCGCAATCAGGAGAAGGAGAAGACATCAATCGAGTACTTGAAAACGCGCGCAGCACCGGGGCCTTTACGGTTGGCATCACAAACGAGCCCAACTCGTCTATGACAAAGCTCGTTGATGAGACTTTGCTGACGCACGGTGGTCGCGAGCGATCGGTGGCGGCAACAAAAACGTTTACGGGACAGATGCTCCTTTTCTATATGCTGGCGTGCGAGCTGGCCTCGCGAAAGCCAGCCTTCGATTACGAAGTGATACCTGATTTTGTCGAGCGTGCCCTCGAGCAGAAGCCTGCGATTCTTGAATTGGTCCAACGCTACGTCTTCATGGAAAACTGTGTCATTGTCGGACGCGGGCTGGCCTATGCAAACGCCTACGAGCTGGCGCTGAAATTGATGGAGACTTGTTACGTGGTCGCCGAGCGCTTCTCGTCTGCTGACTTTCTACATGGACCACTCGCGATGGTCGAGCGCCATTTTCCAGTTATCCTGTTCGCGCCGCCCGGAGTCATGTTGCCAGGAGTGAAGAGTTTGATTGAGCGGCTGCGAGAGCTTCACGCGGACACGTTGGCTATCACGAGCGACTTAGACGCCGCCGCTCTTTGTAGCCGATCGATTGTGATGCCGAAAGAGATCGACGAATTCGTAGCGCCGATTCCTTACATAGTTCCAGGTCAACTTTTCGCCGCTCTGCTGGCCGAGGCGAAGGGGCTGAATCCAGACTCGCCTCGCTCATTATCAAAGGTGACAAGAACGCTATGACAAAAGGGCGTCCCTGTGGCGCTCCACTTATGGGTTATGCCCAACAAGATGGAATAAACCTCCCATGAATATCGAATTAAAAGACCTTAGCCACAATCCGGTTTACCTGCAGGTCCGCGAACAGATCGAAAGTCATATAAAGAGTAAGAGCATTGCCTCCGGTGAGAATCTTCCGTCTCCCGGATCTCTCGCACAGAAACTTTCGGTCGACCGGGGCGAGATCCAACGTGCGTACTACGAACTGGAACAGTTAGGTCTTATTAAGAAGCACACCGGCAAAGACTTTCTCGGCAAACCCAAAGTGGAATACCGAGTCAGTTAACTGTAGGAAACGCCCTCCTGTGTGTTTGTTGTCAAAAAAGTGCCTTACGATCGTTATCACGACATCCTTTACACTTTTAACGGGTATAGCGCCGAACGGGTTTGGCTTCTGATGGACTTCGTTGGTGTTATTTCGTGGATCGCTTTTCTGGGAGCGTAACGGACGTTCCACGAAATCACACGAACTAACACCAACTAGAACCGACGGGTGATCTCGTGGCGAACGAGAAGACCAACGGATTGGCACCCTCACAGGGGGGCATTAACACGATTTTGGGATGCAGTGATATAGTTTTGGCCCGTATAAAATGACGTGATGTTAAGTATTATTTGAATAGCAATTGCGAAAGTGGCGGAATTGGCAGACGCGCCAGACTTAGGATCTGGTACCGAAAGGTGTGGGGGTTCGAGTCCCCCCTTTCGCACCATATTGGCCTTTGGCTTTTGATCTTTGGCCTTTAAAAGACCAACGATCCAAGACCAAAAGACCTAAGAACAAAGACCCATAAAGATGAAAACAGAATTAATAGATATCTCCCCAACTAAGAAGGAGATCAAAATAGAGATCGAGCCGGCACAAATTCGTACGGCCTATGATCGAATCAGCGATGAGTATGCGAAGGCTGCGACTGTGCCGGGATTTCGTAAAGGACATGCTCCGCGTGCAGTTGTACGGAGTCGGTATAAAACCGAGATCAGAAGTGACGTCCTCCGAGAACTCCTTCCCGAAGCAGTCAACAGTGCGATCGGCGAACACTCTCTCTCAGCGATCGGCGAACCTGACGTTCATTTAGACAACTCTGAAGCTCTCGAAGCGCTCGGGGACAAGCCAATAACAGTAAAAGTGGGTGTCGAGGTGTTTCCGGAAGTAACGCTGTCTTCTTATAAAGGACTCGAAGCCATAAAGCGTGTTCGCCCGATCACAGAATCTGACATCGAGAAGACCATCGAAGGACTTCGTGAAGCTTCAGCATCGATGCAACCGGTCGAAGATCGGGCAGCTGAGTTGGGCGATACGGTTACCATCAACGTTCAGGGTACCTTTGTAGATCAGCCAGATGAAGAAGACATCAAGGTTGAGGATGTCGAAGTGGTGCTCGGCGGTGAAGGTGTGCAACCTGAATTCACCGAAAACCTAATCGGGACAAAACCAGACGAATCAAAAGCTTTCGTGGTGGACTACCCGGCCGACTTTACATCGGCTGGGCTCGCTGGAAAAAAAGTCGACTACAAAGTTCAAGTAACTGCCGTCCGCCGTCGCGAACTACCTGAAGTTGATGATGAATGGGCGAAGAGTCTGGGTGATGAGTTCGACTCAGTTTCGACTTTGCGTGCCAAGATCAAAGAAGATCTCGAACAACGCTCTGGACACGAATCGTCGCACCGTTTACGGAGCGACGTAATGAAAAAACTTCTTGAGGGTCACCAGTTTGAAGTACCACAGACCCTGGTTGACCAACAGGCAAGTCATCGTCTCGAGAGTGTAGTGCGTGACATGATTTCGCGTGGCATCGATCCTCGCAATCGCGACGTAAATTGGGAGGGTGCGCGCGAAGAATTGAAGGTACAAGCGGAAGAAGACGTGCGCGCGACAATGCTACTCGATCGGATTGCTGAGGAGGAGAAGATTGAGGTCTCAGATGAAGAGGTTGAAGCCGAGATCGATGCGATCGCAACTGCCTCAAGACAACCGCGAGAGCAAGTGCGGGCTGCCTTGACAAAGGATGGAGGCGAACGTAGCATCGCGCACAGGTTGCGCAATCGTAAAGCGCTTGATTTTTTGATCGAGAATGCGCACGTAACGGAAGAAGAGTGGAGCGAAGAAGAGAAAGTCGAAGTCGCTAGTTCACAGGATGAGTAGTTCCCGCTCTATCCCCGGCTCACTTCATCAAGTCTCATTCTGAATAAGTTTTCGCAACACTGAACTCCAATCCCCTATAGCTCCAAGTGAGGTTTCTGTTATGGCTTTAGTACCAATGGTTGTCGAGCAAACGTCGCGAGGCGAACGTGCTTTCGATATTTACTCGCGACTACTGAAAGACAACATTATTTTTCTCGGCACCCCGATTGACGATCAAATTGCAAACTTGATTGTTGCCCAGCTATTGTTTCTCGAGGCTGAGGATCCGGAAAAGGACATCAACCTCTACATCAATTCACCAGGTGGATCGATTACCGCCGGCATGGCAATCTACGACACGATGCAATTCATCCGTCCCGATGTCACTACAATATGTGTTGGCCAATGTGCATCGATGGGTGCCTTGCTGTTGGCAGCAGGAGCTAAAGGCAAGCGCTTTGCACTTCCGAACTCCCGAATTTTGATTCACCAACCGTCAGGCGGATCGCAGGGCCAAGCGACGGACATCAGAATTCAAGCTGAAGAAATTCTTCGTATGCGCGAATTGACATCTCAAATTATCGCCAAACATACGGGCCAGTCCTACGACACCGTGGAACGTGATGTTGAACGCGATAAAATAATGTCTGCCATGCAGGCCAAGGAATATGGTTTAATAGACGAGGTCATCGCGCATCGCGAGTAAACCGAAGAGTCTTAAGGAGCTTCCCTCTTTAGCATATGGTACGAAGAACCGACGACACTCTGCGCTGCTCGTTCTGTGGGAAGTCACAGAACGAGGTTAAGAAGCTCATCGCTGGTCCAACCGTTTACATCTGCAACGAATGCATCGACATCTGCAACGAGATCATCACCGATGATCAACAGGCAGAGTCCGTAGCGACCAGACCTCCTCTTCCCAAACCGGGAGAGATCAAAACCTTCTTGGACGAATACGTAATCGGCCAGGATGAAACCAAGAAGCGCCTGGCGGTTGCTGTCTACCAACACTACAAAAGGATCGAACTTGGCCGCCGCCGGAGTGACGTCGAAATCCAGAAGGCAAATATTCTTCTGATCGGACCTACCGGTACAGGTAAGACCTTACTCGCGCAAACACTCGCGAGGATGCTGGCGGTTCCATTCACAATCGTCGACGCCACGACACTTACTGAAGCAGGATACGTAGGAGAGGATGTTGAAAACATCATCCTTAAACTCCTGCAGGCGGCGAACGGTGATGTCGAGCGAGCTCAACAAGGCATCATCTATATCGACGAGGTCGACAAGATCTGTCGAAAGGATGAAAACCCATCAATCACACGCGATGTCTCAGGAGAAGGCGTTCAGCAGGCACTCCTGAAGATCCTTGAAGGTACAGTTGCTAACGTTCCGCCCCAGGGCGGTCGCAAGCACCCACACCAGGAGTTTTTCCCGGTCGATACAACGAACATCCTGTTTATCTGTGGTGGCGCCTTTGTAGGACTGGAAAAAGTTATCGAGCGACGCCTGAGAAACAAATCACTTGGTTTTCACGCAGAGGTCAAATCCGGAACGCATCGCCATGCAGAAGCGCTTGCCGCTGTCCAACCCGAAGACCTAATCCGGTTTGGCTTAATTCCTGAGTTCGTTGGTCGACTGCCCGTCGCTGGTGTCCTGCACGAACTCGATGAAGGCGCTCTCATAAAAATCCTTACTGAGCCGAAAAATGCCCTCGTTAAGCAATACCAGAAGAAATTCGACTTCGACAACGTTAAACTGAAGTTCACTGAAGATGCTCTCAAGGGCGTCGCCCGACAAGCCGTAGAGAGGAAAGTTGGCGCCCGCGGCCTGATGATGATCCTCGAGGAACTCCTCCTTGACGCAATGTATACCCTGCCCTCGCAGAAACGCGTAAAAGAGTTCGTAATCACCAGCGAAATGGTCGAAAGACGACGTGCGGTTCCCGGTGAAGGTCTGACCGGAATCGACGGCGCGGCAGCCTAACCTTTTCGTCCCAGCGCGTCCGAACGGGAAAGTAGCGCACCCACGGGAAATGATCTACTATTAGACATCTCTTATGAGAGGCGAGACGGCAATTTTAGCGGCTCGCCTTTGTTGCAATGGCTCGGAAAAAAGTTACTTAAATCATGGAAGAATATTCAGATCGAACCCCCGCCGACGTTGCCTGGTATCCGATGGTACCTATCCGCGACGTCGTCATATTTCCTTTCACTAAGGTCGCCTTCAAAATAGGCCGTCCCGGTTCGGTTCGCGCTTTGGAGCAGGCGCTGGCCACTGATCGGACGATCTTCCTGGCGACCCAGCATGATGCCACGGTCGACGAACCAACTCCCGAACAGATTTACGGAGTCGGGACCCTCGGCCGAATACTACAATCTCAGAAACAGGATAACGGTCAGATCAAAGTCGTGGTCGAAGGTCGGGAACGCGCCACGACTGTTCGCGTTGAAAATAGTGATGGCGCCTTCATGGCTTTGGTGCGCCGCGCTCCCGTCGTGAGCGAAGAAGGAACCCGACTTGATGCGCTAATCCAAAAAGTCGGACAGTTAGTCGAACAACATTTGCGACTCGCTCCCGACACACAGACTGACGCCCTGCAGACTGCTTTAAGAAATCAAGAGCCTTCGCACCTTGCGGACGCGCTCGCATCTCAGTTGCGAATCTCAGTCGAAGATAAACAAGGACTACTCGAAATCTTTTCTACGCAGGCCCGACTGCAACGACTGATCGAGTTGCTGGAAACCGAAATCGAGAAACGCCAGCTCGACCGCACCATCCAAACCCGGGTTAAGCGGCAGATGGAAAAAGCTCAAAAGGAGTACTACCTGAACGAGCAGATTAAAGCCATCCACAAAGAGCTCGGACGTAAAGATGAGAAGGCTGAACTCGAAGAACTCAAGAAGAAGATAGAAGAAGCCGGCATGACTGATGAAGCCAAAGAAAAGGCCATGCAAGAGCTCCACCGTTTGGAAGCCATGCCACCGATGTCAGCAGAAGGAACGGTCTCACGCACTTACATTGATTGGCTGATCAGTGTGCCGTGGAAGCAGAAGTCAAAAGAAATCAAGGACTTGATCAAAGCCGAAGAGGTTCTCAACGAAGACCATTTCGGACTCGACAAGATCAAAGAACGCATCCTTGAGTACCTCGCTGTTAGGCAGCTGGTTAAGAATCCACGCGGATCAATTCTCTGTTTCGTCGGACCTCCGGGCGTCGGGAAAACCAGTCTAGGAAAATCGATTGCTCGAGCCACCGGACGAAAGTTTATTCGACTTTCACTTGGTGGTGTCCGCGACGAGGCAGAGATTCGCGGACATCGACGCACTTATATCGGCGCTCTACCTGGCCAGATCATCCAGATGATGAAAAAAGCTGGAACGGTGAATCCCGTTCTACTCCTGGACGAAGTCGATAAGCTGGGAGCGGATTTCCGTGGCGACCCGAGTGCAGCATTGCTGGAGGTTCTTGATCCTGAACAGAACCATACGTTCCAGGACCACTACCTGGACGTCGAATACGATCTGTCCAAGGTCTTCTTTATAGCAACCGCCAACGTTCTCCATACGATTCCACCGGCGCTGCAGGATCGACTCGAAATCCTGCGCTTGTCTGGTTATACCGAACGCGAAAAACTCGAGATAGCAAAGCGCCATCTCGTTCCAAAACAAGCGGACGCCAACGGATTGAAACCGGAACAACTCGATTTTACCGATGAAGGTATTCTCGAGATCATTCGTCACTACACACGAGAAGCCGGCGTCCGAAACCTCGAACGAGAAATCGGCTCCTGCTGCCGCAAGATCGCCAGAAAATTTGTTTCCGAACAATCAGGCGAGGAGGCCAGCGCTCGCATCGACGCTGAGCGATTGCGTGAAATGCTTGGCCCCATCAAATTCCGGCAACAGGGTGTCGCGGCTAATAGTGAAATTGGCCTGGCGACCGGTCTCGCCTGGACTGAAGTTGGCGGCGAAGTACTACAGATCGAAGCAACGCTGGTCAAGGGTCGCGGTGGAGTAACACTCACTGGAAAACTGGGCGAGGTGATGCAGGAATCTGCGCAGGCTGCTCTGACCTGTATCAAGGCGAGAGCTGAACGTCTCGGGATGAGTCTCGACTTCATCCGCAAACGTGACTTGCATATCCACATTCCAGAAGGCGCAATACCAAAGGACGGACCGTCTGCCGGTATCACGATGGCGACCGCCATGGCGTCTGCCCTCGCCAGAGTGCCGGTTCGAAAGAACGTCGCAATGACCGGTGAAATTACTCTTCGCGGGCGGGTGTTACCTATCGGCGGCGTAAAAGAGAAACTGTTGGCAGCCCATCGCTTCGGGATCGACACTATCCTTCTTCCGAAAGACAACGAGAAGGATCTGGTCGAACTGCCGGAAGAAGTGGTGGACGCTCTTACTATTAACCTCGTCGATACCATCGATGACGTGTTGGCTCTTGCACTTGAAGATGCCTGCCCAACCGACGCTGCCGCAACGGCCGATGGGGCACCTCCATTGTGGACCACTGAACCGCCTTCGCAAGGTATCCAAACCAGCTAATTCTGTCTTTTCTCGTAGTTCGATTTACTCAACCCGTTCACGCTAGCCCTAATCGGCTAGCGTGAGTCGTGCTTTTCACAAGAACACTCATCGGGTGAGTTGTTCAGCGATCGGTGCAAGTGGATTTAGCGAAGCGACCGGATGTAACAGTCATCTTCGTTGAGTTACCATCCGGTCGTTTCGCTTGAGGTACCGTACTGAGGACATAATTTCCACTCTTTCTTAAACTAATTCATAGGAGCACTGAAAATGAGCAAACACAAAGACGCTGATCTGATCCTGAAGCTCTACGACCTGCGACGCGAGGCAACAATGCGCGACGCTCGAAATTGGTTCTTCACCTTCAATCCGACAAAGGTCGAGGATTTCACCGATGTTTTGATTAGTGACAAGAGCGGCTACTACCGCATGGTCACTTCCTATTGGGACATGGCAGCTTCGCTTGTAAACAATGGTGCCATTGATGCACAAATGTTTAACGAGGCCAACGGTGAGCACCTGTTTGTCTATGCGAAGCTTGAACCCTTTATCGAAGATTTACGGCGCGAGTTCAATGCGCCGCAGGCGATGGGACATCTTGAAAAGCTGGTGAAGCAGGTGCCGAACTACGAAGAGCGATTGACCGCCATCCGGGAAAGAATGAAGCAGATGGCAGCTCGTATAGCTCAACGCCAGTCAGCAGCGTCGGCAAGTTAATGACAGTGGTTTCCCCCAGCCGCTCTTCGAGTCAGGGTTGTCGGAAGGCAACCCCAACTCCAATTTGTTTTCAAGTGGAAGCGGGAAGACTGTTTTCCTAATGAAGGTAACGAGTGCGGAATTTCTGAAAAGTGCGTTTGTCGAAAGCGATTGGCCAAAAGATCGGAAGCCGGAAATAGCTTTCCTGGGAAGATCAAATGTAGGCAAGTCAAGCTTGATGAATTCATTACTTGCGGTTAAAGGACTGGCCAGGACCTCCTCGACTCCAGGCCGGACCCAGTCTCTAAATTTCTTTGAGATAAACAAACAGTTTAGGTTCGTGGACTTACCCGGCTTTGGTTATGCCCGGGTACCGCAGGCCGTGCGGTCGGAGTGGGGGGAAATGGTCACGAGTTATCTTGCCAACCGCAGTCAGCTTGTGCTATCAATTCATATCGTAGATTCGCGCCACGAACCCACAAAACAGGATTTGCAACTTCACGAGTGGCTTGGCCACAACGATAAGCCCCGAATTATAGTTGCCACTAAATCCGATAAGCTTTCTAACAACGAGCTAAGAAAGAACCTTGAGCATATTGCACACGTGCTCAATCACAACGGTGTAATGGCATATTCCGCCAAAACCGCTCGCGGCCGTGATGAACTTTGGCGTGCAATAAAAAGCGCAATTGCGTGACACTCAAACCAGTTTCACCGTTTGCGCGGCAGGAGTGAGTAAGCTAGTATTCAGAGCACAAGTCGGCAATCCGTACAATCTCATTAGCCCCCGAAGGTCAATCTTGTTTTTGTGGGCCACGCGTGTGGAACTGGTGGCATCCAATTTGAACTTGAGATCGCTGCCCACGCGAATTGAAATAATTGCACAACACATTGAGGAGAATCTTTCTTAACACCTCGCGAATGAATGGGTAGCGCCTCGCTGCCCGTATCTGTCGCTCTAACCGCACGATCGTTCACTTCCAACGCTCAGGTAATTGATTAGCCGCAAGTTACGCGGCATTGAAATCGTAAGAGAACAACTGACATGTCACAACGAACACGTTCACGCGCATCAAGCGCGAACAACGACGCCAACGGAGAAGATGGCGGCACCGTAGCAACCGCTGAAGCTCCCGAGAGAGAACCGAGAGAAGGACGTGAAGGCAAGAACGAAGGCTTTCACAACCTCGCGGATCTCAAAGAAATGTCCATATCCAAGCTAACGCAAATCGCGAAAAGCATGGATGTGCCGGGCGCAACCGGCATGCGCAAGCAGGAGCTTATCTTCAAAGTATTGGCGGCGCAGACCGAGAAAAGTGGTCTGATCTTTTCTGAGGGCGTACTCGAGACCTTGCCTGATGGTTTTGGTTTCCTGCGTGCACCCGAATACAACTATCTTCCAGGTCCGGACGATATCTACGTATCACCATCGCAGATAAGAAAATTTGACCTGCGCACTGGCGACACCGTGAGCGGCCAAATCCGACCGCCCAAAGAAGGCGAGCGATATTTCGCCTTGATCAAAGTTGAAGCCATCAACTTTGAGTCGCCCGACCAGGCCAGAGAAAAAGTATTCTTCGATAACCTTACGCCGCTCTATCCAGAAGAGCAGCTTAAGATGGAGGCGACCACCGAGAACCTTTCCGCCCGAGTTATCGATCTGGTAACACCGTTAGGAAAGGGACAGCGCGGCCTGATTGTCGCGCCACCCCGCACCGGTAAGACGATGTTGCTTCAGACAATCGCTAACTCAGTGACTCAGAATCATCCTGAGGTCACCTTGATTGTGCTGCTGATTGATGAACGACCCGAAGAAGTCACCGACATGCAGCGCTCCGTCAACGGAGAAGTCATTTCATCGACATTCGATGAACCGCCGACACGTCACGTGCAGGTCGCTGACATGGTGATTGAGAAAGCCAAACGACTTGTGGAGCATAAGCGAGATGTGGTCATCCTGCTTGACTCGATTACACGTCTGGCTCGCGCACATAACGCTGTCGTTCCACCGAGCGGCAAGATTCTCTCGGGCGGTATCGATTCCAACGCGTTGCAACGACCAAAGAGATTCTTTGGCGCCGCGCGAAACATTGAAGAGGGTGGCAGCTTGACGATTATTGCAACCGCGCTGATCGACACCGGCTCTCGAATGGACGACGTGATCTTCGAAGAGTTCAAAGGAACCGGTAACTCTGAAATTCACCTCGATCGCCGCCTGAGCGACAAACGCTTGTTCCCGGCTATCGACCTGCAGCGCTCCGGTACCCGCAAGGAAGAGTTGCTCATCAGCAAGGAAGATCTAAATCGTATCTGGGTAATGAGACGAGTTCTGAACCCGCTTTCACCCGTCGAGCAAATGGAAGTCGTGCTCGAGCGTCTGGAAAAAACCAAATCCAACGCCGAGTTTTTGGCTTCGATGCAAAGCTAATAAAAGGCCCAACAGGCGGAAGGTACGGTTTGACGACTGGCCTTCCGCCTTTTTTGCGACTAGCCGACGACTCTCTTGTTTTCAAGCTGATATGCGTATCGCCATTCTGACATCCGAGGCTGTGCCCTTTGCAAAAACGGGAGGCCTGGCTGACGTTTCGGGAGCATTGCCAAAAACTCTCAAACAACTAGATGTAGATGCGCGACTCTTTCTTCCCTTCTACCAACAGATTGATCGAAACCTGATTAGTGGTCCGGCGATCGAAAATGTAAGTCTCGAATGGCGTGGCCGGATCCATCAGGTTCGGTTCTTACAAAGCAACGCTGCGGATGCTCCTGCCTATCTTCTCGACGCACCGGAGTTCTTCGACCGACCATCGGTTTACGGCTTTTCGGATGATCACGTGCGCTTTGCTTTCTTTTCTCGCGCCTCGCTCGCTCTGCTGAAACATCTTGATTGGGCGCCGGATGTGGTCCACGGCAATGACTGGCCCTGTGGCTTTGCTATGGCTGAGCTTCGGGCGCGCCGTCGCTACGATCCCTTCTTCGGCGGAACAAAGGGTCTGTTTTCGCTTCACAATGTTGGATACCAGGGGTTATTCGACCCGAAAGATCTCTGGTGGCTGGGTTTTGGGGATCCTCCAGACAGCAGCGATTTCATGCTGAACACCACTGCCTCAGCGTTGAAGGCCGGGATCATCGCCGCTGAAGCTCTTTCCACTGTTAGTCCACGCTATGCTCGGGAGATTCAAACTGGAGAACAAGGGCATGGTTTAGACTGGCTCTTACGTTTGCGAGGCGACCGTCTGGCCGGAATTACGAATGGCGTCGACTACGACATCTGGAATCCCGAGACAGATCCGCACATAGCAGCTAACTTTTCCGTAGCAGATCTTTCAGGAAAAACGGCATGCAAGTTGGACCTCCTGAAACGCTTCAATTTAGAACCAGAGCCACAACGTCCAATTATCGCAATTATCTCCCGTCTGGTTGGTCAGAAAGGATATGACCTTATCCGCCAGGTATCGCGCGACATCGTCAATGCCGGATGCTATTTCATCGCGCTTGGGGCCGGCGCTCGTGAGTACGAAGACTTTCTCCAGTGGTGGCACGACTCTGCACCACACAGGGTGGGCATTTACAAGGGTTATGCCGGGGAATCTCTGGCTCACCAGATTGAGGCCGGCGCTGACATGTTCCTGATGCCGTCATTGTATGAACCCTGTGGGCTCAATCAGATGTACAGCATGCGGTATGGTACGGTCCCTATCGTCAGGGCGACCGGGGGTTTAGACGACACGGTGGAGCAGTTTGAACCGCGCTCGGGAACGGGGACCGGGTTTAAATTTGACGCCTATAAAGGGCAGGCTTTGCTTGAAAAAATCCGTGAAGCCCTTTACTTTTATTCCCGACCAGAAGTATGGAAGACGATTCAGCGCAACGGCATGCTGATTGATAATTCGTGGGCGGCAGCTGCCAGGAAATACGTGGAATTGTACGAGGCAACATCGAAGTTTTAAAGGTAACGGGAATTCAGCACCGCCTGACTTCTTGACGACTCTGTTGGCGCGGACACTGAGTTCGCGCCTCTCGCATGTTTGGGATTCCGCAGAGGAGTTTTCGCTATCTCGTGGTCTTTGTGGCTCCTCATATAGTTTCGCGAATTTGTACGGCCACTCGCCGCGGAGACCGATAACGCAAAGGTTGCACGGAGACTTTTCGGTCGCAGGTTGAAGATGAAGAATTTGAGTAACGTCAAAAACAACAGGCAGCGTTCGTTTGAGGATCGTCTCGCTGAACGTTTGCGTTCTCGTAAAGTCACGGCCGCGAAGTTACGCGCAAAACAAGCTCAAGGTAAGATTCGGAGATTTGTAAATACGAATTTTCGTAAACAGGAGGTAATCGCGGCACTAGCTCTACGTCGCGGAGACTGCAACCGGTGCGGGGCATGCTGCGAGCTTGTCTTCAAATGTCCATTTCTGAAGAAGAATCCCGATGGCAGCTCGCTTTGCGGGATCTACGAAAATCGTCCTAATTCATGTCGTCTATTTCCGATTGAGCAACGAGATATTCAGGAAGTACGTGGCACTTGTAGTTACTACTTTATTGAGAAGCCGGTCAGGTTAGGAAAGGCTGTGTAGGGTTTTGGCTTGAGAAATTGGGCTTGAGAAATACGACCTATACCACAAATAGGACCTATGCCTTAGGCCAAAAGCCGAAGTCGAAAAACCAATAATAAAATGTCAAAAGTCATTGCAGTCATAGGGGCTCAGTGGGGCGACGAAGGTAAGGGCAAAATCGTCGACCTGCTCGCCGAGCAATTTGAAATCGTCGCGCGGTACCAGGGTGGCCACAATGCCGGCCACTCGGTCCAGGTTGGCGATCAGTCGTTTGTACTCCACTTGTTACCTTCCGGCATCGTTCATCGTGGAAAGACATGTGTACTCGGGAACGGCATGGTCATCGATCCAAAAGCCTTCTTCGTGGAAGCTGATCGATTGACCGAGCAAGGGATCGAAGTTTCTCCCGAAAGAGTAAAGATCAGTTCCCGTGCACACTTAATCCTTCCGTATCATCGGGCACTCGATCACACTAGCGAAGAGCGACTTGGAAATGAAAAGGTTGGGACCACGCTTCGAGGCATTGGTCCAGCATACGAAGATAAAGCTGGTCGACGTGGAATTCGCACTGCTGATGCGCTTGTACCGGATGTTCTGCGTTCACGTATTGAGCGCAATCTTGAAGATGCCAACCGGATCATCGAGGCATATGGCGGCTCACCATTGAACGTAGACGAGATCTTCGACGAGATGTCGGCTTTGACGGAACGCCTCGCACCGTTTATTGCCGACTCAACACACTTCTTGAACGTTGCGGCAACAGAAGGAAGATCGATTCTGCTCGAAGGTGCTCAAGCTACTCTGCTCGATGTGGATCACGGCACGTATCCATTTGTGACTTCGTCGAACACAATTGCCGGCGGAGCAATCATAGGAACAGGACTTGCTCCACATCGTCTTACAGGTGTTCTGGGTATCGTTCGAACTTATACGACTCGCGTTGGTGAAGGTCCATTTCCGACAGAGATGTTGGAAGGCGAAGAGGAGTTGGGCCAGCTGATTCGAGAACGCGGGCGAGAGTATGGTGCGTCCACTGGCAGACCGCGACGTTGCGGCTGGTTCGATGCGTTTGCGACCAGATATGCGGCCGAGATAAATGGATTCACTTCAGTGGCGTTAACGAAGCTGGATGTGCTCGACACGCTCGACGAGATCAAAGTTTGCGTTGGTTACAAGTTAGATGGCCGTGTGTGCGAATCACTGCCGGCAGTTTCGCAGGATCTGCGACGCGTCGAACCGGTGTATAAGACATTGCCCGGCTGGAAGAGTTCGACCGTGGGAATGACCGAGATGAGTTCCCTGCCCCCGGCCGCCCGTGCCTATGTCGATTTTTTGTCTGAGCAGATTGGCACCGAGATTGGTCTGGTCTCGACGGGCCCTGAACGCAGCCAAACGATCATAGTGCACGACTCAGCTTTAGGAGGATGGCTAAGGAATTAGGTCTTGGGTCTTGGGTCTTGGGTCTTGAGCTCTTTGAGCTTTGACTCTTAATTTCGAATCCACTAAGACCAAGGATCAAAGATCGAAGGCCAAAGCTCAAAGACCTCATTTTGACATTCTCGCCATCTTTTGTAGAATGCCATCCCAAATAATAAGAGCACGCCAAAGCGTGCTCTCCGCGTTTAGATGGGCCGATAGCTCAGTCGGTAGAGCAACTGGCTTTTAACCAGTGGGTCGCAGGTTCGAGTCCTGCTCGGCTCAATGCCTTACAGGGACAGGAACGTGCGTCCCCTCTTTCATGTCGCGCCCTACTTTCCACTAGGAGCACATGGCCTCGAGAAAAACCTGGAATCGAAACATCGAGGCGTGTAGCCACCGTTAAGGCTGATACTACCCCCATCAACTCTCACCCAAACGAAATTAAACACATTGCTGCTGCGGCGCGGGCTAATAGACAGGGACCAACAGCGGTTCCAGTTCGTGGAAAGGCAAGTAGAAAGAAGATAGAAATCCTTCAACATTGAGTCCCACCATGACACGGAGGCAATACTAGTGAAAAAGTTCGAACACAGAGTCGTTCGCGTTCAGGTCTTGTTGGACGGCGATGAGTACTATCTCGGATCGATGGTCCAAAAAGACGAGCGGTTTCCGAATGTGGATCATTTAGGAGAGAACGGATGGGAATTTGTCGCCTTCGTTCCTAACCCTGAAGTCTATCTTAGCGACTCGTTTACTAAAGAAACATCTTCAGTATGTGCGACTTGCGGTGTTCAAGCGCGAAGTGCCGGCGAAGGTGTAAAAGGCAGCAGATTTGCGTCGTAACAGGTCGATACTGCCTCGCCTTTCAGGTGTGTGCATATTTGGACCGAACGATTCAGCCATAGCGGTACAAAACCTGGCCTCTTTTCCTTAGGCAAGCGTACGTCGCATTAATCGTCGTTGCGCAAACACTGTTACCAGAATCAAACTCAATCCGAGTAACGCGATGACGAATGGGAAAAAGAACGAGTCTTTAAAAATTGTGTAAGCCAGATGCCCGAGATAAAGGTGTACGCCTACAGCTCCAAATATTAAGAAGGTTATTCTGCGAGTCTTGAGTGCGAGCACGATCAATCCGACGTTAAGCAATAAGTAAACAAACCGAGCTAACTCTGAACCGCTGTCCATGGAAGTTAGTCCACCCCAAAATGCGAACATTCCAAATAGATAGCACCAGAAGGCAAAATCCTCTGAGCGTGGTTCGCCGACCTTGTGGAGACTCCTATCTAGGAAATATCCAATTAACAATGTACACAAACCAACTAAGACGCTCACCCACTGACGCGTTTTCCAACTGAGATCAGCATTTCGAGAGATCAATGCCGCCAGATCCATCGACAGAAACCAGAACGAGAACGCAATGGGAGCCGTTAGAAAAGCAAAGCGAACATATCGCAGAGCAAACAAGGCAGCGACTATCGTGACGAGTTCCATAACGATCCACGAACCATTAATCCATGGATAATAGTTGGCATAACTGCCGGGATGGTCTGCTGGCCAAAGACCGAGCATATCCTCAACCGTGTAAGTCAACAGAGGAACAAGACACACGGCAACTGTGATCAGGAGTCCTCCACCGACGATGAAACCCTTGCTTCGAACCCACCAGCCTACGCTTACGGCGATTAGCATGTAGATAAACACGGTCGCAAAGATTCCCCCAGAACCAATAACACTCCATTTATCACCCAGAAACCACGCGCACGCTGAAATCATCAGCATGGCCCCAAAGTAATAGGCAACGGTAACAAGGTTGAATCCCTTGCGTTGTTCAAGAGGAAGACTGTCTCCTGAAAGGGGATCTCTGAAGCGCTGCTCATAACCCCACTTAACTAATCTTTCCGCATCAGCCATGAGGATTACACCTTCTCCCGCGGCTCGGTAAATATCAGAGGTACTCAGCGAGAGGTCCGCGTTGCTTGCGTTGGGTTCACTTGAATACATAAGGATACCTTCTTAATCACCGTAGGGGCTGGTCCAATTACCTTAGGGAGGCGATGTGCTTCCTCTTGATGGTTCACTGCAAGCAGATGTTATTCAAAGAGGGACGCCACCGAACGCCGAAGGTGTAAACCCCGGGGGAATCCGAGTTTTCACACAGTCTTTTCAGTCGTGTGGTTCCCCAATTTCAACCTCGCCCTCATTGTCATTAATAGCATTTTTCGTGTGCTGGTCATATGAAATTCCCATGGAAGGTGACGAGTACGAAAGAGGCACGAAATATGAGAACGTCCACCTTTTTACGCCAGTAGCTCAACCCTTTTAGGCATAAAACGCGTCTACCATTGGGGGGCAAAGACAAAGACAGTGCTGAGGTTGAATTGGCGTCAAGCGCCTTGCTGCCATCGAAATCAGGCCCGCGAGGGGAAATGTCCACCATTCCTAACTCAACTTAGGTTAAACAATGGTTGACACGGTTATCCCGATTTCGGTAAGGTTGACGTACCTCACTGAGCCAAGAAAGATGTTATTTGAAGATACCTGAAGCGATAAAGGCACACCCCGCGCGAGTGGGGGCCGCAAAGCCAACAGGGGTCAAGATATTGCACTTGCGATTGTCAATTACCCATTTTCCCGCGGGAGTTGAAAAGTTGACCATCGTGATTAGCCAATAGCCAGGAGGATGCGATTGCATTCACATGGAAATTGGCAATCTTCAATGTCCGGACCTGGCTGGGTTACCGAAAGCAGGAGAAACGTCTCGGCATTCGGTTGACTACCGCCTTTGCGCTTCTCTCTCTCTTTAAGTTTCCAGCCAAAAACCAATCTCTGTACTTGAGGGCGCCTGTGTCTGCGTGGACCGATCTGCACGGAGCAGATCTAGATGCCCTTGAATTGACCCCTCACGTTTATGAGACGAGTTCGATTAGTACTTGCCTCTTTACGAGAAAGAGATTGCAAATGAAAAAGACACTTACTGGTGTGACCTTTTTGGTCCTGGCTATGTCGTTGTTAGTTCTCACCTTTTCCAGCAATAAGGTCAGCGCGCAAAAGGGTAAAATCATTCACGTCCAACCGGTCGTTCAGGAACCACAATTCAACTTCGTCCCAGGGAGATTGCTTGTCAAATTTCGTCCTGAGATCGGTTTGGACCATGCGCGACAAGTCATCGCCGCATTAGGTGCGAGAGACGCGGACGAGATTCCGGAAATTGGAGTTCACGTTCTAGAGCTACCAGACCAGGCGAGCGAGGTAGCTGTTCAGCGTACCTTCAAGGCACGGCCGGAAGTTGAGTTTGCCGAACTAGATCGACTCCATCCGGCGCAGCAAGTGATTCCCAATGATCCTCTTTATGGCAATCAAAATTCCTGGTCATTGCCGAAGGTTGATGCATTGGATGCCTGGACCATAAATACAGGTAGCAGCAGTGTAGTTATTGCCGTCTTGGACAGTGGGATTGATGCAACACACCCCGACCTTGCTTCTCAGATTGTGCCGGGTTGGAACGTCTACAACAACAACTCAGATACTAGTGACGTCTGCGGCCATGGAACCGCAGTGGCAGGTGCGGCAGCGGCTGCAAGTAACAACGCTATTGGTGTGGCGTCGGTAGCCTGGGGCTGCCGGATCATGCCAGTGCGGATCTCCGATGCTTCTGGTGTGGCAAGCGAATCCGCGATTGCTAACGGTCTCGCGTGGGCAGCCAATCACGGAGCCCGGATTGCCAACATTAGTTACTATGTCACTGGCAGTCGAACAGTATCCTCTGCTGCCAAATCTTTTCAGAGCAAAGGTGGTGTGGTCATTGCTGCCGCAGGAAATTATGGCATCAGCGAGTCAATAGGCGACGACCCTTATATCGTGACAGTTGGCGCGACAGACCCTTCTGACATTTTGTACACATGGTCCAGCCGGGGCAATAACCTGGATTTAGTCGCTCCCGGCAATGTCTTTACAACGTTGATGGGCGGAAGTTATGGAACAGGTGGAGGTACCTCGTTCGCTGCTCCTGTAGTAGCGGGAGTAGCGGCGTTGATCCGTTCCAATAATCCCACGTTAACGCCGCTAGAGGTTCAGAATATTCTGCGAACGAGTGCCGATGATCTGGGCGACGCCGGCTGGGATCCGAACTATGGGTATGGCCGGGTCAATGCATATCGGGCCGTTCTCGCATCACAAACGGCCGTGGGGACGTTGGATTTAGCTGCCCCAATCGTGAGCATTACTGCACCAAACTCAGGCGTTAAGGTTACGGGAACCGTAAACGTCGAAGTGGACGCAACTGACAACGTAGGCGTTGTTAGAAATGAGCTCTATGTTGATGGCGTTTTGAAAGCGAGCTCAACTACTGCTCCCTTTACGCTTAAGTGGAATACGCGTAAGGCTGCGGCCGGCATGCATCAACTTGAGTGTCGAGCTTACGACCGAGCAGGGAATGTTGGAAACTCCTCGAGCGTTACAGCTTATAAGTAGCATCAGTAGGTTTGCTTGGTGGTGGTGGTTGGTGTCCAAAAGAAGAGCGAGGATAGTGTAAATATCCTCGCTCTTTCTTTTACTTCTTTGGAAAGCAAATTCCGGGAGATTGTTTACGGGTCGGTTGGAAATCACCCGACTTCAATCTCAGAAAATTGCCGTGGCAAAGGCTGAAACCAGATAATAGGCCATCCGCGCCACAAAAGGCGCCGACTCTGATTTTGGTTTAACAGCCGCGTTTATTGAGTTCGGCTTCACTTGGAGCGATGCTGCCGGTCCCTCTGTATAGCAAACCACAAAGGTATCGGTATTGCTGCCGCAACTAGGCACTGAACTGTCTGTCACGCTCACTGTGTAAGTACCGGGTCCAGTAAGTGTCAGATCTGCCGAGTCAGTACCGGTCGCAACATTATCTTTCTTCCAGGTGTAGTGAATCGTCCCGTTTCCACCTGTGACAGTAGCATGCAAATGTGCTGTGCTGGCGCAAGCATCCACCAGGCTAATTTCCACGGTTGGATTCGGGTTGATGGTGATGGTCATCGTATCTGTGTCCGCACCACAAGATCCGTTGGGATCATTCGTTGTTAGCGTTAGCGTAACGGAGCCGGCACTAATTTCCCCGGCGCTCGGCGTATAGACAGCGTTCAACGTATTGGCATTCGGATTGAAGGAACCTGCTCCTCCACTCCAGGAGGCGCTCGTGGCCGAGCCACTAAAGCTGCCAGCCAATGTGACGGCTGGACTGCTAGCGCATACGGTTTGGTCTGGTCCAGCCGCTGCCACTGCTTCCGATGACACCGTTAATGTGGTGGTATCAGTAGCATTGCCACAACTGGCGTCCCCAGTCACAGTGAGAGTTGCCGTTACCGTTCCGGCACCCGTAAGCGTGATTACAGGGTGCAGGGCATGAATATCGCTGATCGTAGCCCCGCCAGTGACTGACCACGTAAGTGCGCCATCTGACGGCACGGTTGCTGAGGAATCACTCATCGTGAAAGCCAGGCCATCCGTTATGCAATGCTCGTAGCTCGCGTTTCCCGCATCGGCTGCGGGAGGTTGATGCACGTTAACAATGGCCGAGCATGTTTCAGTCCCCCCAGCCGTGGTAGTCGTAAGTGTGAGGGTGTAAGAACCAGCCCCGCTGGTCTGTACCTGCGCAGAGACGGTTCCGCCAGCGGGATCTTCGTCCAGCGTGCCGGGAACAATTGCCGCGTTGCCTCCATTATTGACCAGGCTGAAGGAATAGGTTTGGCCGGCAATGGCAGTCGCCGTATGCGTAACGATACTACCGTCGCATACGTTCGGAGTTCCGTTTGACAAAGTGCATCCCTGCGGTGCCGCCACGGCAAGCGCTGATAGTGAGCGATCCTGGTTACCTCCCGAGCCATCAAGTGAGATAAGTCGAGTGTGGTATGGCGAACCGCTGATAGCACTAGCGGAGGAGCCATTCCAATCGACCCCTCTGGCAATGTGACCGCCCCAGGCTAGAACCACCGTTGACGACGTGTTGGTAAACGCGATGTTCATCCGAGTCGCCGACTGGGCCTGTGACAGGTCACCGTTGAACACATAGGTCAAATCTGTATCGTTGATCGTTCCGTTATAGATCGTCATCACGCGTTGACCTGCAGGAACCACCGCGAACGCAGCTGCGGGTTGGCCGGCGACTGGACTATTTATCCCGGTGGGTGCAGGGATGTTAGCTATGTCGAAAACTCCAGGATTACAACCAGCAATCACGTCTTCGGGATGGTTGGCGGCGCTGCCGCAAGGAATGACCGATTCGGAAACTCCCTGTTGATAATGGGTAATGAAGTCGATTGCATTCGCGCCACCGTGGGTGATATCCCATTCGATCACAACATTGTGGGTCGGACCAATGGCGAGTCCTGTGAGCACCATCCGATATGGGATTGACTCACCTTCGTTGTAATGTGCATTTGATGCGCCGGCATTGCCGTTTACCCAGTCAGCCGGATTTTCACAACTGTTTGGAACAGTGTCGTCGCATCCGACGCCACCGTTGCGGACTTGATCGAGGTTTCCTGCTGGCTTGGGCGAAGGAGCTGCAAGCGGGATAGGCTCAATCACGGCTTTTACTTGAGAGGCAATGGGTTTGCTCTCATTTTTGCCGGAGACCACCTGCTTCTTAGCGGGCCCATTTATAGCGAAGCTGCTTAGAGTCAAGACGAGTAAACATAGAATTCCTGCTGTCACAAACAAACCTCTCACACTAATTCGCGAGATTGCATGTGCTTTTCGAAGGGTTTTTTGATATCTCATTTTGGGGTTTCTCCTGAAAAGCCGGATATCTCCGGTCGGTTAAGCCACACGCGCCGGAAGCCACCGGTCTGCGCATGATTTGGGAAGGCTGAACCCTTTCAGGCAATAATTCTGGGCTTTCCATGTCGGGGGTTCAGTGTGTTCACTGAATTCGAGCAAGCGTGTGGGTCGATCAGTGACTGGGTGAATGAGAGTGAAGTCTAAAAGTCGTGTTTTATTGCAAAGATGGGTGTTGGAGGCACGAGACTCACAACGGATAAAAGTGAAAATGAGTCGACACACTCGGGTGCGGAGCATTTTGGGGACTCCTGAATGGTCAGCGATTTGTTGGTCCGTGAATTACGCTGGCGTGGCAGGGAAAGCGTGAGCCGCGGACGGGGCAAAAACTCGTAAAGATCAAGGATCGCGGGCGACTAGGCGATTGAACTATGGTGATGATACTAGGTTGCTCCCAAAGTCTTAACAAGGCAACGTTATGCCAATCTTGATGGCACCTTCCTGCCCTTTTTGGACCAATTTGTACCGGTGTTGAAGGCAAAAAGCGACTTAATAATTAAGGTGTTTGAGCTTATGCCTCATCCAAGTTTCCTTGGAGTGGTCCAACACTGACGGCTTCCCCGTTAAGTGATGAAGCTGATATTGTCGGGGCCATGAGATGGGAATTCGTGATTGCAGTTGCTGTTCTGATCGGACTAGCTCTCTTTCTCTTAAATGAGGTTCGGCGCCCAAATGGACCGATGCGGGGACAAAGACCGCGATGGAAAAAGAGAGTTCGTATCGCACTCGCGTCGTTGCCATTTGTTGTTGCCTCACTCGTTTTCTGGGGATTTTTTATTGAGCCCAACCGGCTCGTAGTTCACCAACACGCAATTGCAATCGCTAACTGGCCCAAAGAGCTAAACGGCCTGCGCATCGCAGTACTGTCGGATCTCCACGTGGGAGGTGCGTTCATTGATGATCGTAAGTTGAGATTAATTGTCGAGCGCACCAATGAGCTGCACCCGGAACTGATTGTCATCCTGGGAGATTACATGTCTGGCGAAGGACGCAGCAGTCACCGGGTCAAGCCTGAAGTGTTTGGTCCTTCTCTCCAGGGTTTTCAGGCGCCATTGGGGATTTATTCTGTGCTCGGAAATCACGACTGGTGGTACAACGGCGAGAAAGTGCGGCATGGATTGGAAGCAAATGGTATCAAGGTGTTGGACAATGAAGTCGCCAAAGTCGAAAAAAATGGTCGCGCTTTCTGGTTGGTTGGGCTGGCGGATCTATGGACCAGGCCACAGCGTATTGGTCAAACCGTAGACAAGATAGCGCCGCCGGGTGAACCGATGATTGCCCTCACTCATAATCCAGACATCTTTCCGAACTTGCCCGAGCGAGTACCCTTGTTGCTGGCCGGCCACACTCACGGCGGTCAGGTCCAATTTCCGTTCATCGGTAGCGTCGTGGCACCATCACGCTTCGGCAATCGCTTTGTTGAAGGTCACGTCTATGAAAATGGACATCATCTTTTTGTGACCACTGGGATTGGAACCAGTATTGTTCCCGTCAGGTTTGCAGTGCCACCCGAGATCGTTTTATTAACGATCACGACGCAATGATCAGATACCAGCTACGAAATTGGTGATTCTCATTCCTGGCATTGTCAGCAGAGGACAAAGCGCCATTATTTGGGACATGCGTCGCGCAGAGCATTGAAGGTGATGACGTTGAGACTCGCTGATAACTGGCCGGGCTGGGATTTGATGTACCTCGTCAGAATCTCGGCCGTATCTGTGTCGGCGAGATTTGCGGTGCACTTTTTCAACCAGTCTACCCGCTCTTGGGGAGCCCCAAGTAAAGGCGCGACCAACATTCCATTTATCGCACCCGTAGCATAAGCGCGTCTTTCAGTCTCCGTCATATCGAGATACTCACTGCCCGTAAAAAACCCGCGACTGATACTCACTTGCTGCTGCGAACCAAAACAGTTGATACACAAGAGAATGACAATCACGTTAATCACGCGGATCATCCAACACCTCCTTATTGCTACTCGATTCTTAAGGCTTCGTGATGGTTAAGCCACTAACAATTGCCTCCGTATTGTGGGCGAAGCGGATGCCATAGATTCCATCTGTCGATTTCAATTTTCCAGCAGTAACCAAAGTTGCCTTATCGTAGCTGGCCACGACCTTGTTGTTGATCGAACACTCAACCTTGTCGCCCTTGACTGACAGAGCAATCTCCTGCGTAACCGGTTCTCCTGGACCAGCTGCTTTATTAACGGCTGGGTCTGGAGCACCACGTCCACCATTCATTTGAAATGGGGCGGGACCGAAACCGCGCACTATGAAATTGCCGTTGCCATACGCCGCACAATACAGGTAGCTCTGCTGAGCAGTACCCAGATCGTTACCGGCAATCATCAACCCGTAAGGGTGTGGATGATTGTTGAGGTTCATGTATTTCGGTTCCTTGAACGTTGCTTTGACTGTGTAATCGCCGGTGGCCTTGTTGGCAGGGTTCCAATAAGTGACTGCTGGTCCAGTGACAACATGCAGGCCGTCGCCCTGTTTTTCCAACTTGGCGTTCTCCAGTTTTGCGCCTGCTGCTTCTTCCTTCGTATCAATTTTTCCCACCCAGCCCGGCACCGAGATTCCGCCTCCCGCAACCGTTCGGGACGCTTCCATTTGGCCGCCCTGTGAATAGTTAACAGCGGGAATAGTAAAGACGCAGACGAGTCCGAGTATCAACGGTAACGCGAGTCGCATTTGTTGGATCCTCCTGATTTAGTTTGGTTGAGTGGATGATAACTCGCAACACAGTTCAAGCGCCAACAGCAGTTCACGACGCTGCTTCTGACGCCGGCTCTTCTAAAACCCGCAGTTGGGAAGATATCGGACCTAGACTTAATGAGCTCAATTCACCAGAATCCCGCAGTCAGGAAGGGTGGCAGAGCGGCCGACGTCGAAACTCTCCCACTCGAACCCAGCGACGCCCCCGCTCAACTCGGAGTCAGACCAAATTGCAGTATTCTCCAGTCTGTTTGAAATGAATTTGAATGTAGGTAAAGTCTGCGGGGGCGTCGCTGGGTTCGAGTGGAAGAGTCTCTACGTCGGCCGCTCTGCCACCCTTCCTGACTGCGGGATTCTAGGGAGTTGATTCTTACCGACAGGGCTACCTAACAACATTGACCAGCGTTCCAATCCCGCCAATCGTGATCTCAATACGATCTCCCGGCTGCAGCGTAAAGTCATCAGGCGGAACTATTCCTGTCCCCGTCAACAGAAAACAACCCGCAGGAAATGAATTGTCCCGGAAAAGAAACTCAACCAGCTCACGAGGTGTACGCTTCAACTGGGCCAACGTGGTAGCGCCTCGAAACGTCTCGACCTCTTTTCGCAGAATCAACATTTGAATTTCGGTTGAGTCGTCAAGAGGTTCACTACTAAGCAAAATTGATGGTCCAAGAGCGCAACTGCGGTCATATACCTTCGCCTGCGGCAAGTAGAGAGGATTCTCACCTTCAATGTCGCGCGAACTCATGTCGTTGCCGATCGTATAACCAATTATTCCGCCCTCACTGTTAATCGCCAGCGTAAGTTCAGGCTCGGGAACATTCCACTTCGAGTCTTTACGAATACGGACGTGCTGTCCAGGTCCCGCAACCCGATGCGCCGAAGATTTGAAAAAGAGTTCTGGACGTTCAGCATTGTAGACCCGGTCGTAAAAGTTGCCGCCGCCAGCCTGCTGCGACTCTTCCATCCTTGCAGTTCTACTTCGATAATAAGTAACGCCCGCGGCCCAAACTTCCTGGGCACCAATCGGAGCCAGAACATTCGCAAGTTGCGTCTCATTCTCAGGTGCGACTTGCGTGTTCAAATACGCCGGCAGATCACGATGATTAATCAGACCATCCCATTCACTGGAGAGACGATAGTAACGTTCATTGCTTTCGACGATAGGGCCCTGGCTGGTGCGATAAAGTTTCATGTGAGCATCCTAATCCTCAAAATAGATTTAACGTTGTAACTCAATTACGTGAGCCAGTGCAGTCTGGCCGAGCGTGTCAAGGTTATACCCACCTTCCAAACATGACACCAATCTACCCTTGCACGCGTCGTTGGCCCATTGCTTGACTGCGCGTGTCATTGCGACAAAATCTTTATCGGTTAACAACAGTTGGCCCAGCGGATCGTCAACGTGAGAATCAAAGCCCGCTGAGATAAGTATCAGATCTGGCACGAAGCGCGAATTGATATCTTCGAGCGCCGCCTCGAAACTCCGCCGCTGTTCAACTGCTGGTGTTTCTGCCCGCAACGGTAAATTAGCCGTGTAGCCCAAACCGCGACCGACCCCCTTCTCGCCCCGGGTACCAGTGCCGGGATACCACGGATACTGATGCATTGAGAAGAAAAAGACACTGGGATCGTCGTAGAAGATTCCCTGCGTACCGTTTCCGTGGTGAACGTCCCAATCAATAATCGCCACCCTGTCGATCTCCGCGTAATGATTCTGGGCATAGCGAGCCGCCACGGCGACGTTGTTGAACAGGCAAAATCCCATCGAACGCTCTGCCGTCGCATGGTGCCCGGGCGGTCGAACTGGAACGAAGGCATTATTGACGTTGCCTTTCATCACCAGGTCGATAGCCTGGCAGGGCGCGCCGGCAGCATAGATTGCCGCATCCAGCGATTTCATCGAAACGACGGTGTCGGCGTCGAGATACCCGGTTCCCTCACTCACGGCCCTTTCGACGGTCTTATACAACTGAGGCGAATGAGCTGCTTGAATGTCACCCCGCGCAGCGCTGATGGCCTCCACCTCAACGAGATCGAGTTCTGGCGAACTTCTGAGCGCATCCATGACGACTGTGTAACGTGAAGCCGTTTCAGGATGCCCTGGGCCCGTGTCGTGCTCGCGGAAGATGGGATGGTGAACAATTGCAGTGGTCATGGGTGAATCCTAAATGCTGAAGCTTATTTAGTGAAGCGGCGGGATCACCAGGAGCGCCACGATCAACCGAGTGTCTTAAAACGAAACTAATCCCAATCGTCAACAGCTCTAGAATCCGTATCACATCAAGACAGTGTTTACATAATTTCCAATCAAAGAAAGTTTGGTTTTGGCCGATTTGGCCCGTTTATCGGGCCAAAAACTGAAGTTCCGCCTAGCGGAACGACCTTTGCCAAAGCTCAGGCTGTGAGTTATTCCGACGCCGACAAACACATTAGATTCGGGAGGCTAACGAAATGACGCGAGTACTGGTTTTCCTGGTTGTGTTGGGTTTATTGGTGGTAACCGGGACACTAATTTCAGCAGACGCTCAAAGTCGTAACGATCAAAAGATTGGCCTTGAAAAACCACACACTGTTGAGTTGAACACTACGACTTTGGAATAGGGATTCAGGTTTTCGCAAACTCCCGAAATCCATTATCAGAAAATTCGGCTTTCCACGAATAACAGAAACGAACTTTTCAACTAAGAACGGAGAGAAAATAATGGCATACGACGAACAAGAGGCAAAAAGTAGCCGTGTAGTGGTAGAAACACCGAACGCAAGGCGCGAAGTTGTCCATTCACAATCTGTGCGCACACCAGACGGCAGCGGGATTTCGGCAGGTATGGTTGGAGTACTAGTCGTCGTAGCGATTGCGCTGATTACGATGTTGGTGCTGTTTTATATGAATAGTCAGCAACAACCGACGGATCAGACCGTGGCCGCACAGCAACAGCAGCCACCGCCGCCAACTGTCATCCAACAACCTGCGCAGCAACCGCCAGTAATCATTCAACAACCAGCTCCGGCTACCCAGCCAGCGCCTATTGTTGTGACCCCGCCAGCTGGTGGCGTAGCTGAAAGTGCACCGAATATCGATTCAACCGTTCAAGCCGCTATAGATAAAGCCTTAACGGATGATCCGACGTTTACGAGTCTTGGAATCACGGCAACTGTATTAGATGGCAAAGTAACTTTACTGGGAACTGTGAAGACCGAGGATCTGAAGAATCAGGCTGAACGTATGGTCCGGAAGATCAAAGGCGTTAAGTCAATCGATAATCAAATTCTGGTTGTAGCTGAATAACTCACCCTGGCAAGTAAAACAAAGCCGCGTTTCAATAGGAGACGCGGCTTTTCCGTTTTCAATAACTCTCAGTGTGTTCGCGAAGCCACTCGTTAACTTCCTCGTCGGTCGGTTCGCGACCTAATTGTTCACGGAGCTTCTCTTTCAGAAATTCGGCTTCCTCTTTGACAGTCTCGGCAAGTTCCGACTCATCATTGGCCATTATTTTAACCTCTCCCGTATTCATCGAGGTCTCGATTATCACGGTTCCTGTCTCGCAATCAATCTCAATTCGGCGATGGTCCGAATCCTGAAAGAAACCTACCTCCACAATCGGAACTGCGATTCCTGATCTTTCAACAAATTGTAAGTTAACGGCTGTGGCGCCTGCCAGGATTTGATCTACTTCCATTTGTATCGCCTTCTTTGACTCTGCGTCGACTGGCATTTCGGAAATAGCGACTGGATGAGGTAACAAGCCCATCTGTCCATCGAGGAAGATGTTCCAAATAAAGCCGATGTCGAGCAGCAGAAAGGCTGTCTCGTCAAGAACAAGATGGCCCAGAATTGTCGCACCTATCACATGCGCGATAACTCCATCTTGATGCGTGTTGGTTTCAAGCTGCGTCCAATGCATTTTTATCAAACTCAGGAATCGTAGTTCATCAAACTCTTCGATCTCATCGCGGCCACACAGGCACAAACAATCGCTCCGAACCCGCCGACGATAACCGATACCGGAGCGCCAACGACATAAGCTAGCGAACCTGCCTCAAGCTCGCCGAGTTGTGGCCCGCCCATGAAGAACATCATATTGATGGATGTCATCCGGCCTCGCAAATAATTCGGCGTCACGAGTTGCCGAATTGTTTGTCTTAGCACAGTGCTAACGGCGTCCGAGGCACCAATCAAAGCCAGCATTAGCAGCGAGAACCAGTAAACTCTCGAAGCGCCAAAGGCGGCCGTAGCGAGACCAAAGACAGCTACAGAAATTACGACAGTTCGTCCTTGTTTTCGAAACGTTCCCAATCGCGCCATTACTAATGCAGTCAGGACCGAGCCAACAGCCGGAGCTGCTGCTAAAAAGCCATATCCGCGCGCAGCGACATGCAGTCGTTCCTGGGCAAATACCGGTAAGAGCAAAGTTGCGGAACCAAAGAAAGTCGCGGCAAAGTCCAGTGTCATGGTTTGAACGATGATTGGCGTTCGCCAGACAAATTTCAAACCTTCCTTCAACGCATCGAGGCTGAGTGCGCTCGGTGTGCTTCCATCGATCTCCGGACGTCCACTCACTCTCATCATGAGTAAAGCCGCGATAACCGCTAAGAATGAGACTCCATTGAACGCGTAGATGATAGCTGGTCCACTCTCGGCCAGGAGAAATCCGGCGATTGCTGGGCCGCAAATAGTGGCCACATTGAAGACTATTATTCCTAAGCTCACGGCGTTGGGAAAATCTTCCGGTGGCACCAGCGTCGGCATCAGAGATTGCCGCGCCGGTATATCGAAGGCGGTCGCCGCGGAAGCAAAGCAGCTCAGCAGGTAGATGGGCCAAACGGACTCGATGCCAACAATGGTGAAAGCGGTCAGCAAAGCTGCGCTTACCAGCATTGTCAGTTGGGTAATAATCATTAATCGTTTCCGATCGACCGCGTCAGCAAGGACGCCTCCAATCAACGAACAGATAATTATTGGCAACCCACGAAACAGTCCCACCAGACCAAGAGCAAATGCAGATTTTGTCAGGACGTAGACATGCCAGTTGATAGCAACTGACTGCATTTGTGATCCGGTGACGGAAACAATCTGTCCGAGCCAGAGCAGGCGAAAGTCTCGATGTCGCAGAGCAGCAAACGCCGAACGTTTGTTGACTACCGAAGGAGTGGGTTTGTAGGGTACAGGTTCAGGCGGGGCCATCGCTACTAACTTACAAGTTCAAGCGCGACAAGACAAAGGAGGGGAAAGGGGTCAGGGCCCAGGGGTCAGGGATACAAGTAGTAAGTGATTTGAGTGGGTGGGTCACGGGTTGTGGTAGTTGGCAAAGGTCAGTACTGGTTCGCGGTAGCGTCGGGTGAGTCTCGAGATACGCAAGCTTGCAGGTATTTGGAGACTCACCCGACGCTACCGCGAATCGGTACTGACCTTTACTGACGCCATGATCTGAAGAGCTGCCGAACTAAGTGAGGGGCGCTTCTACGTATTGGTCGCCGTACGCCTCATTCAGTTTGCGGAAGTGATAACCCATCGCGGCGTGACGCAAGAGTTCGGTCATCCGATCGCGATGCTCTCGAAGGGCGCATAGAAAGAAGCGCCAGAACTCTCTTCTTTCCTTATCGATCACGCCCAGGCGGATTGCGAGTCGCAGAAACGTTGTAACTGCCTTGAGCCCCTTGTACTGGTTCACCTCACGCGAATCCTGCGGTGTTCGTATTAGTGAATCCAGCGCTCTTTGATAGTACTCACTGGGTTTGTAGATGGTCCTCATAATTCGCTGATAACCAGCTATGAGTCGATCGACGTCCATCTTCGGCACAAAATTAACCGTAGAGATAGTGTTATTTCCCGTAGCATCTTCGCCGAGTAAGCGACCTTCGCGTTCAAGTCGTTTCCAGAGCTGCGTATCGGGAAGAGCATTAAGCATCCCCACCATGGCCATCGGGATCGCACTCTCGCGAATGAAGTTAATCTGCCGTTCAAAAATATCGTCGGGATCGTTATCAAATCCGACAATGAAACCGGCCATTACTTCCATTCCGTGTGCCTGGATATTTCTGACAGAGTCGAGCAGGTTACCGCGGTTCTGAGACTTCTGCGCTTCCTTCAAACTCTCTTCAACAGGAGTTTCAATTCCGAGAAAAACCCGCCGAAATCCAGCTTCCTTCATCCCAACCAGTAAATCGTCGTCATCTGCGAGATTTACGCTTGCCTCAGTGAGTAATGAGAATGGATAACCATGTTTCTTTTGCCACGCCGCGAGATCAGGCAGCAGAGTCCGGACATTCTTCTTGTTACCTATGAAGTTATCGTCAACGATAAACAGTTGCCCGCGCCATCCGAGTGCATTGAGAGCGTCAAACTCAGCAATCATCTGCGAGTTACTCTTAGTTCGTGGAATGCGGCCGTAGATTTCGATAATGTCGCAGAACTCGCAAGAGAACGGACACCCGCGTGAATACTGTACGGACATGCAACTGTACTTCCGCATGTCGATCAGACCAAAGTCGGGAGCAGGCGCAATCGACATTGGAGGTCTTTCCGCCGCTTTGTAAATCCGTTTCGCACTACCCTGTTCAAGGTCTTTGAAGAACTGGGGCAAAGTAGTTTCGGCTTCCCCCTGAAAAATATGATCGGCAAATGGAAGCGGCTCGATAGTGCTGGTGACATACGGTCCACCCAGCACGACTTGTTTGCCTCGTTGCTTGCAAAGCGCAACCACTTGGTGAAGCGATTCCTTTTGGGCCAGCATCCCGGTGATAAAAACCATGTCAGCCCATTCAATTTGCGATGGCTTCAAACGTTCGACGTTCAGGTCGACAAGTCTGCGTTCTACCGCACGCGGTATAAGCCCGGACACAGTTAGAAGACCGAGTGGAGGAAACACACTTCGCTTTCCTTCGAAAGGCAAGGCATGGCGGAAACTCCAATAAGTATCAGGAAACTCCGGGTTGACCAGCAAAATCTTCATGATGTCTCCTCGCGCTCTTTTCACCTGGCCGGACGCTACTCGGCAAACTTATACATATAAGCACAGATGTGGTGAATCTTATATTAGCTAGTTCACTTCAGGGTAATAGTTGTGTAAGACTGCCCCTAAGTTTTGTTGATCATTACGGAAATGTTGCCGCCACAATCCTGCAGCAATTCGCTCGAAAGCCACCCCATCTTGAAACGCAGGCATCCTCGAAGGCTTTTCCTCATCCTGCCGTTGACGGATAGTCGCTGCAAGGCAGGTTTTCCATGAGCGGCGATTATAGTTAGTGCAACCGGTTAACTGATTTGGTGGAATAACATACTACGCCATCCCCTAAACCAGAAAGGGATACCGGATCTAGTTCTTGATTAACTCGCAGAAGTTGCGGTGGCGATTGGCCCGCTTTCACCTGTTTAGTTAAGGGTATGTTGTGCTATAACGAGCTCCCAACAGGTTAGTCTCCCGAAGTCTCAAAAACAGGAATCAAGGTTCGCGTTAAGCGTTACCTGGACTATAGAAAGGTGTCTCGCATGCACAAGCATCTCCCTCGAGTACTTGCCAGTCTCCTAATCGTTATTTTTTCGATGTCGCCTGTTTGGGCCACGTGTGGTGGCGGGGGCGGTGGTGGGACTGGTGGAGTAGGTGGCGGTGGCGGAAATAATGGTCCAATAACTCCGGTCTACCACGTTCCCTGGAAGCTCTGGGACGGTAAGAGCCCTATCGCAACTGGTAATGGCTTAGTGCTTTACTGGTTTCCTGCGACGAACGATGAGCTTAAGAGATCGAGCTTGCTCTCTTCGCGCCTGTTGACCCTGTATTCTGCACAATGTATCGCGATGTCTGTTGTCGATTTCAGAACGGCTGAATTGAAACCTTTGATTGGAGACTCGAAACCGCCGGTTGCAGTGCTGGCGGATGCTAATGGCTCAGTCCTGAAGAAACTCGAAAACACCGGTGGCAAGTTAAAAGTCGATCAAGTTGAGAAGATCGTCGATGGTGAGATGAAGCAACGCGACACTGCTCTTGACCAGCAAATCAAAACCGGAAAAGAGAAAGCCAAAGCAGGTGACAACCCCGGCGCAATTGAAGCTTTTAAACCCGTCGCCGAGCAAAAGTGCCTGTTCCCAAAGAAGGCGAAGGATGCAACCAAGGAACTCAAAAAACTGGGTGTACAGGAAGTTGGCTCTATTCCAGAACTGACCCCTGTTTTTGATCGCGCCCAGAGCGCAGCGATTGAAAACGTGATGCGACAGGGCTTGCGAGCAGAGATTGCAGAACGTTACGTCGTGGCTGAAAAGTTCTATACGCGTGCTCACAACATGGACCCAGCCGATCCAACTCCATTGCGTTACTTGGGCGAACTATATCGGCATCACACAGGAGAATGGGAAAAGGCCAGGACGACGTTTGAGACCATTCTGAATATGCCCGCTGACGCGATCGCTCGTGCCGTAGCGCTTCATGGTTTGGGAAAGATGACTATTCATGAGGGCCAATTTAAAAAGGGTCTCTCGTTGATGGAACAATCAGTCGCTGAGTTTCCGCTGGCACTTGCGTATCGAAATCTCGCGGTCTACTGGAATTCTGAAGGCGACCTTGAGCAGGGTAACGCCTACACTCAAAAAGCCCTGGCACTCGATCCTAAAGATCCGTACAACCTGGTGTTTGCGGCAGTGTTTATGGCTGCATCAGGTCACGGTGACGAAGCACTGAAAATCGCCCGAGCCAACCGTCAGTTGCTGCCGGCTTCCTACAACCTGGCCGCTATCTATGCGCAAACGGGCCACAAGAAAGAGGCGCTCGCTTTGCTGCAACGCCATTTCTTCCGTTATGAGCGCTATCAATCAGTTCGGTCGAAAGAGATGATGGAGGCGCGCGTCGACGCCGTATTCGATTCTATTCGCCAGGACTCGGCCTTTCTGGCACTTACCAGCGGCGCCGACGGCAGGCTTCAGATGCCTATGAAGGAGATGAAAGGTACGATGCAGAATCAGTAGAGCCCGGGCTTTAAGCCTCCGACCTGGAAATTCTTAAATATCAATATCGAATTTCAAATTGAAGTCAGATTTGATATTGATTACTTGAACGAAAGTAACGATGTAACAGTACCGTACTCGCGAGCTCAGCGACCGGATGCCACACTCAAAAAGTAATCGTGAGAATAACGGCGGAAAATTGAGAGTCGATTCCATTCGCTACGCTCTCGGTTATCGTGTTGGTGGGATCCTGCTCGAGGTTCTCCTCCTGCAAAGCTGTATAGGAATCTCAGCGCTGTTCATCAAACGCCGGTAGACCAAAATCAAAGCCCAAAAATGAGGATCCTACTGTTCGGTCTCACAGCTCTGCTCGTGCTCGTACCAAGGATGGCCTTTTCGCAAGAGTCTGCCTCCACGCACAACTCCCGGTATCCAGCTCAGTGGTGGACGCCAATTATTGATCCGGCTAAACCTGACTGGGAAATCCTTCCGCAGGAAGCTGGACCAGGCGAGGTTATACTCTCAAAAAGAAATGAGTTGGGACTGCTGTCGAACTTTGCAGCAACGCCATTCACATTTCGAGGTAAGCGGTACGCGAGCCTTGAAGGTTTCTGGCAAATGATGTTGTATCCCGAAGGACCAGATGATCCGCGGACCAACGGAGCAACGTTGCAGTACACCCGCGAGCAAGTGGCGAAGATGACCGCATTCGAAGCAAAGCGCGCGGGTACACTTGCTGAAGAAAATATGAAGCGGCTGGGCATCGACTGGGCCACCTTTGAAGGAGAGAAATTTCTCTATCGCTCACCGAAACCGGGAAAACACTACGAGCTGATCGTGGCAGCGACGCGGGAAAAGGTGAAACAAAACGAGTCTGTGAGGAAAGTGCTTTTGCAGACAGGAGATCTGATCTTAAAACCCGACCACCACGGTGAGCCGAACGCTCCTCCCGAATGGCGATACTACGAGATCCTGATGCAGATTCGCAGCGAACTTCAAAAGCAACTGTAGGCGGCGTCCCTTCCGTGGGCGCCCCATGTGATTCTTTGGTCCGCAGTAAATAGAGAAAGAGCACGTGCCAACAACGCTCGACGTGATTCTTTGTTCGCTCGATAAATTGAAGGGGGCGCGCCGACGGAGGGACGCCTCGACAATTGGAGAACCATTTGACACCTAACTACGCTGCCGCTCGAACGACTTATGACTATCGAATATGGCAAGTAATCACAGCCTCAGCGGTCGGAACCATGATCGAATGGTACGACTTCTACATCTTTGGAAGTTTGGCCACCACGATTTCACCTCTCTTTTATCCCTCGGGAAACGACACGCTCGCATTAATTGCATACCTTTCCACTTTTGCAGTCGGGTTTGTCGTTAGGCCATTCGGAGCGCTCTTCTTTGGCAGAATCGGAGACCTGGTGGGGCGCAAATATGCCTTCCTGGTAACGCTTCTCATCATGGGTGGAGCAACTGCCGCGATTGGTTTTCTACCGACTTACAACACCATCGGTATTTTTGCGCCAATAGCGCTCTTACTTATTCGCGTCCTGCAGGGTTTGGCCCTGGGTGGTGAATATGGAGGAGCCGCCGTGTACGTAGCCGAACACGTACCAGACGATCGCCGCGGTTTCTACACCAGCTTCATTCAGATTACGGCGACACTGGGACTGTTTATTTCGTTGGTAGTGATCCTGTTGGTCCAAAATTCAATGAGTCCGGGCACGTTCTCATCATGGGGCTGGAGAGTTCCTTTTATTATCTCGATCGTGTTGGTTGGAGTGTCCCTTTATATCCGGATCCGAATGAAGGAGTCTCCTATATTCCAGCAGATCAAGAGCGCCGGCATGACTTCTGCTAAGCCGTTGAAGGAAGCGTTTACTCAATGGTCCAACTTGAAGCTGGTCCTTATTTCCCTGTTTGGCGCGACCGCAGGCCAGGGAGTTGTCTGGTATACAGGCCAGTTCTACGCCCTCTTCTATTTGCAAACTATTCTGAAGGTAAATGGAAGATCCGCCAACTACATAGTGGCAATTGCATTGCTGCTGGCCATGCCTCTTTTTGTTTTCTTCGGTTCACTTTCGGATCGCCTTGGCCGGAAACGAATCATGATGATCGGCTGTTTGCTCGCTGCAGTTTCGTATATTCCCATCTACCGATTGATGCAGCAGGTCGCTGGTTCGCAGGTGGTGACGGCCATCTCGCAAAAGAATCCCATTACCGGTGCGATTAGCCTGGTCCCTCAAACCATAGTGAATGGCACTATTCAGCCCGCCAGGGAGGTGTTGCCCTTCGAGAGTTTTGGCTCGCTGCTGTCTAACCACACCGCCTGGAAATTGATTTGCCTGGTCTTTATTCAGGTTGTGTTTGTAACGATGGTTTATGGACCGATTGCCGCTTACCTGGTTGAGGCTTTTCCAGCAAAGATCAGGTACACGGCCCTGTCTTTACCCTATCACATTGGCAACGGGGTCTTTGGCGGTCTACTACCCGTGATTGGACTCACCGTAATAGCGGAGACAGGAAATATCTACGCCGGACTTTACTATCCCATCATCGTGGCTCTGATAACGTTTGTGGTCGGTTCCCTGTTGCTAAAAGAAACCAGACACACCTTAATCTGGGACGAAGTTCAACAAGAGTAAGAGAGTAGACCTTCGTACTTGTACCATGCAGGGTAGGTACAAGTACGAGGTAGATGTGAGCCTCATAATGCGGCCGTTCCGGCAAGCAGCACAAAGCCCACAATCACGAGGGCACTGAAGATTAAGCTGATTATTCGTCGCGTTAATGTCGATTTCATAATCTCACCTCCAAGTCCTTCTATAATTTACCAGCCACTCCCGTGCCGTACCGCGCATTTTCAATTGATCTGTTTATTGCATATTCGTGATCCTTGGAGTGCGCCGGCCTGGCGGCGCTTTGTTACATCCGAGACCTCTCGCGTCGAAAGGTTTTAAAAGCGCCGCCGGGCCAACGCACTCCAAGGCTGTTGCAAACTATGACGGTTAAACCCTATTGTTGCGCACCGTGGATCAGGACTTCCTACGATTTGGACTTGCAGCCTTTGTCACCCTGCTAGTGGTGGTCGACCCTCCCGGGGTGGTCCCAATTTTTGTAGGCTTAACAAAAGAAGACACGCCTGCACAACAGAAAAGGATCTTGTTACGCGCTGTATTGATAGCTTGCGGCGTAGCGTTCTTCTTTTTGCTGGCCGGACGTTCGGTACTGTCCTACCTGGGTGTCACCGTACATGCATTTTCCATCAGCGGCGGGATTCTCCTATTCGGGACTGCAATGCCGATGCTCTTTGGCCACCGAGGAGGATTACAAGCACCGGAGCCTACAGAGCAACAGTCAGTGGGTCACGACATCTCGGTGTTTCCGCTCGCGATGCCGTTACTGTCTGGACCAGGCACTATCGCGACGATTTTGTTGCTCACATCCCAGGCTACCGGCGACATGCGCAAGTTGATGGCGGTGGGTGTAGCAATCGCAGTTGTCTTCATTGTTTCCTTCGTCGCCCTGCTTTTGGGTTCGAGGTTGATCAAGCTACTTGGTGAAGGAGGGGTTCATATTGCGACGCGGGTGATGGGGATCGTGCTGGCGGCGCTTGCGGTTCAATATGTTTTGAACGGAGTTACCGGATACTTCACTCTACTGTCGGGAAGGTGAGATCCGGCCAATTGAGAATTCAATTGCTAATTCTCAATCATTCCTATCAAATTTCTGGGCTCCTCACTAGTTATCCCAACCTGAGCCATTCGTCGCGGTGCGAGTGGCACTGTACAGTTGAATCAATCTTCTCAACTTAATACACTGCATCCGTTCAATCTAGCCATTGTCATAACAGCCTTAAAACCATCGAAAATGAACAGTGAAACAAACCTGAAGCCCGTTAAAAGAGCTTTGATAAGCGTGTCGAACAAAACCGGTGTAATCGACTTTGCCCATTCTCTGCAGTCTTTTGGAATCGAAATTATCAGCACCGGCGGAACTGCGAAAAGTCTCAGAGAAGCCGGGATAGAAGTCCGTGATGTATCAGAGGTAACCGGGTTCCCTGAAATGATGGATGGTCGCGTTAAGACCCTCCACCCACGCGTACATGGCGCACTTCTGGGTCAACGAGAAAACGCTTCACATGTCTCTGCCATGAAGGAATATGGAATAGAGCCTATTGACCTGGTAGCCATAAATCTTTATCCGTTCGAAGAAACGATATCGCGAGCCGGAGTGACGGAACCTGAAGCGATTGAGCAAATCGATATTGGTGGTCCATCAATGATTCGCTCAGCCGCAAAAAACTTCAACGACGTCGTAGTTGTTTCCAGTCCGCACTCTTATGAGCGAGTTCTGGAAGAGTTAAGAGCGAATAACGGCTCCACGACTCTCGGCCTACGTCGGGAACTGGCCGGCGAAGCATTCCAACGCACGGCAACCTACGATCAAACTATTGCCGGATTCTTTGCCTCTAAACCAGAGGAGATACTGCCCACAAATACTACGATTAACCTGAGCAAAGTCTCCGATCTTAGATACGGCGAAAATCCACATCAAATTGCCGCTCTCTATCGCACCAGCATCAACACAAACTCGGAAGAGTGTGTAAGTGGACTCGCAAGTGCGCAACTACTCTCCGGCAAAGAGATGTCTTTTAATAATTACGTCGATGCCGATGCGGCCTGGCAACTCGTTTGTGACTTTGATGATCCGGCCTGCGCCATCATCAAACACACAAATCCGGCAGGAGTTGGTATCGGCAAAAGTCTCGTGGAGAGTTACAAGAAAGCCCTGGCAACTGATCCAGTTTCCGCGTTTGGCGGCATCGTAGCTTTTAATCGCACGCTCGATGAGGAAGCGGCGATTGAAGCCTCCAAGATTTTTACGGAAGTGATTATCGCACCAGATTACGAGCCTGCTGCTTTAGAAACTCTGCAGAAAAAAAAGAATCTGCGAGTTCTCAAGATACCTTCCGTCGAATCACCCGGCGGACTCGAGTACAGACAGATAAGTGGTGGCGTGCTAGTGCAGAGCCGTGACAATCACAAGCTCGACAGGTCGCAGCTCAAGGTTGTCACTGAACGACAACCGACTGAGGCTGAACTGAATGCATTGCTCTTCGCCTGGACCGTCTGCAAACACACTAAGTCGAACGCGATCGTGTACGCGATGGACGGGCAGACCGTCGGAGTCGGCGCGGGCCAAATGTCACGCATCGATTCGGTGAAAATTGGCGCCATGAGAGCTCAACTGCCGGTGGCAGGTTCAGTGCTCGCTTCTGACGCTTTCTTTCCTTTTAGAGACGGAGTCGATGAAGCTGCGAAAAGTGGGATCCGCGCCATCATTCAACCGGGAGGTTCCGTACGAGACGAGGAAGTAATCGCAGCGGCAAACGAGCATGAACTGGCAATGGTGTTTACTGGTATACGCCATTTCAGACACTGATTATGGAGTGCGCCGGCCCGGCGGCGCTTTGTACAACCGAGACTCCACTAATCGAAGGGTTTTAAAAGCGCCGCCGGGCCGGCGCACTCCAAAGTGAAACCGTTCTGATATTATTGGCGTAACGTTATTGTTTGGAAGGTCTACAGAAGAAAGTAATTGACTTATGGCTGACGAAAACTTAACAACAGACAACTCCTCAGCTTCAATCCGTTGCCGCTATTGTGGTCAGCGAAATCAAATCCGGCCTGAAGCCGGCGACGCTCGGTGCGGCCGGTGCCGGTTGCCCTTGTCTGATGCGCCACACAAAAAGTTCGCTCATCTGGATAAAAACGAGTACATCCACCCTGCTGACAAGCGCGCGCTTGCTGCTTTACGAGCGATACCTGGAATTGACTCGGCTTTGAAGAAGCTGCTCGCGGTCACCGGAGAGTCGGCGATTCGCGTCATCTTTACCGCCAGCGCGGTGAAAGTTACGCCGACGCAATGTCCGGATCTCTACGCCAAACTCCAAATTGCCTGCACCACGCTCGGCGTAGACATGCCCGAACTATTTGTACAGCAGAACCCCGTGGTGAATGCTTTTACCGGTGGCGTTGAGCGACCAATCATCGTTCTCTATTCGCAGTTGATCGAACGATTGAGTGATGAAGAAGTTCTGGCCGTGGTCTCTCACGAGGTGGGCCATATCCATTCGGAACACGTTCTTTACCTTACAGCGGCACGACTAATTGAATTCCTGGCGAAGAGTGCAGTGTTGGCATCACCACTCACTTTCATTGTCAAAGAAATCCTAACGATGAGTATGCGTGCTGCATTACTTTCATGGGCTCGTCGCGCAGAACTCTCCTGTGATCGAGCGGCGCTGCTCGTAACTCAGGATCCTCACGTAGTGGGTCGAACAATGATGAGACTCTGCGGCGGAACCTTTGCTTCTCGAGTCGATTACGATCAGTTCCTCGCACAAGCTCGCGATTTTCAGAAGAACTACGACGAGAAGGCGCTGGATCGTTTCTGGGCCGATGCTATCACCTCGGGCCTGAGCCATCCGTTTCCTGTATGGCGAGTCGCCGAGATTCTGCAGTGGGTCGAAAGCGGTGAGTACAAAGCTCTAATGAACGCCCCGGAATCAGCAGCTGCGTGAGTCACAACTCATCAATGAGGGTCTTTATAACCTCCGTTGTGTTGATGCTTTTTGCGAGTGGTCAGGCCTATTCCCAATCCCCGCTCCGCTTGCTTCCTAAGGGTGCGCTGATACTCGAGCAGAAAGCATTACCACTGGCCGATAAATCTCGGACACTGGTTTTGTGGATGTTGAGACCTACCCGGCACCCAAGCAACTATTCTGCGAGCGATCTTTACACTTGTCCGGACGAGACGAGGGGAAGCTATTATTCTGGTCCAACTCGAGTTTCTCTGATAGATCAGGCAAACAAGCGACTGATAAACACAATTAAGGTTACAACCGATTACGAAGATCCAGAGGACAGCTTTGATCTCCCGTTCGCCATTCGACGAGGCTACTACTATCGAGTCGAAGGCGTGAGCAAGAGGGAGGCAAAACCCAACATCCTTTGGCTAAGAGACTACAACGGCGACAGCCAGGCCCTTGAGTTCGCGCTCTTCGATGCCGTTGCCTGCATGGGCCTGCAAACCACGTTAATTGGTTACAGCCAGGCGCAGGACAGGGTAATTCGTTACCCAATTCAGCTCGATGAGATCGAAGGTGAACAGCACGTTCGGCGTACCACATTCTGGGCCGATTATCTTATGACTAAACAACGCGAGAAATCGGGTAATTGGAAATACGAAATCGATTACAGCGGACGCGGAGGCAAACTCGACCGTTGGGAAGTCCACTACAACCTCGCGCGAGAAGAATTTGAAGGCCGAGTAGTGCGAATCGAGAACGACAACCCTTAACAACAAAGCGACGATAAGGAAACAAATGCTGGAAAATAAGACTGGGATTATCTTCGGTGTTGCGAATAAACGTTCTATTGCCTGGGCGACGGCTGTCGCGCTTCATGAAGCGGGCGCTCGACTGGCGTTTACTTACCAAGGTGACCGGCTGAAAGAGAACGTCGAGAGTTTGACGGCCGAGGCCATGAAGTCGTCGTTAATCTTACCGTGCGATGTGACTCGCCAGGACGAGGTAGACGAGACGTTTCGGAAGGTTGGCCAGGAATTCGGCAAACTCGACTTTCTCATTCACAGTATTGCGTTCGCTCCACGGGAAGCCTTGAGTGGTACTTATCTTGACACCAGCCGGGAAGCGTTTCTCACTGCGCTGGAGATCAGCGCCTATTCGCTTCCTCAGCTGGCGCGAGCCGCTGCGCCCTTGATGAAGGATGGCGGCAGCATCGTCTCTATGTCTTATTACGGCGCTGAAAAGGTCGTAGCCGGATATAACGTCATGGGTGTAGCCAAAGCGGCTCTCGAGGCCAGCACGCGCTACCTTGCGAACGATATGGGACCACAGAATATTCGAGTCAACACAATTAGCGCTGGTCCAATTCAGACCCTCTCAGCCCGCGGCGTATCAGACTTTACTACCATGCTAAAACATCACGCTGAGCGCGCCCCCTTGCGTCGCAATGTCGAGGCCCGGGAAGTGGGGAACACGGCAGTGTTTCTCTGCAGTGCGATGTCGTCCGGGATAACCGGAGAAGTTATCTACGTCGACTGCGGCTACAACATCATGGGTATCTAAGATACTGACTATCCACGGGTTTCTCAGATTACACCGAATATAAGAAAAGATAAGACCGAACCGGTATTCTCTTCTTTACGTCTGTGAAATCTACGAATTCTGTTGATTGGATTGGAACAGGATGGACGATCAAAATCAAAACAGCCGGGCGCCGGGAGCCACCCAGGACGAACAGTTACTAGAGAGCCCCAGACCTGATGAGTTCACTCACACCGACACCTGGAGAGTGTTCAGGATCATGGGAGAGTTCGTGGAAGGTTTCGACGAGCTTGCATCGCTGACTCGCGGAATCTCCATTTTTGGCTCAGCTCGCTCCAAGCCCGACGATCCTGATTACCAGGCGGCTCAGGAGACCGCCGCACTTCTTGCCAAAGAAGGTTTCGCCGTCATCACCGGTGGTGGACCTGGAATTATGGAGGCTGCTAACCGTGGCGCCTTTGAAGCTGGTGGTTTATCGATTGGTTGCAATATCGAGCTGCCGTTCGAACAAAGACCAAACCCTTATCAAACACGCAGTCTTACATTCAAATACTTCTTCGTGCGTAAGATGATGTTCGTCAAATACAGTCTCGGCTTTGTTATCTTTCCGGGAGGCTTTGGCACCTTCGACGAACTGTTCGAAGCGCTAACTTTGATTCAAACTAAGAAGATTCGCGACTTCCCAGTCGTGCTGTTCGACACGCGCTACTGGCAGGGGCTCCTTGATTGGATAGGCGAGTTTGTCTTGCCAGGCGGCAAGATTGCCGAGCACGACCTCAAACTATTCCACCTGACAGATTCACCGGCTGAAGTAGTGGAGATCGTAAGGAATAGTCAGAACACTCTCAACCATATCGATAAAAAGATTTCCGATGACATTAGATTTCCGACTTGATCGAGTCAGGGTGCGCTACGTCGAAGTTCGGGGTTGAGTGTATCGGTCAGCCAATCCAGGTAGGACTTCGAACCTTCGACAATCGGCACTGCTACAATCTCTGGAGTTTCATAACTGTGAAGATTGCGAACCTCTTGTTCAAGTTCCGAGAATTTCACTCTGGAAGTTTTTGCAAGCAGGAGGACTTCTGACTGTCGCTCAATCTTCCCTTGCCAGCGGTAGACCGATTCAATTTCCGGCAGAATCTGCACACAGGCTGCAAGGTTTGCGCCGACCAGAAGATCTGCGAGACGGGCGGCCTCTTCTCCGTTCGCTGCTGTTATGAAAACGACGATCGGATCCAAATCACTTTGTACTTCATCCTTCTTCATCGTCTGGACCGCCGGTAAGTGGGGTCGTATCCCTACCAAAGAACGCGCTGTATAACTCTTGAGCTCGATCAAAGTCGCGTTCATCAACAAGGATCGCTGCGCCCTCAGACGTCGCCGACAGCAACGGTGAAAGGGCGTCAGAACCTCCTGCCTTGATCATCGAACGAATACCATTGTTCTGGAGGATCTCATTCACCATTTCTGCTTCGGCCGGTTGTCCGAGTTTATGTAACACGAGATATCGAGCTTCGCTATTGTCGTGCATTGCATTCTCGGACGTCAGTTTATCGACCAATGGGCTGTTGTCATCCGGACACCTCGCGATGCCTGGTTCGTACTCCGATTCACAAACGGGACAAAACATAGACTTTTTCTCCGGCCTGACTATTTAGGCCTCAACGACTAGACGTCAGTTGCGATGCTCTCTCAAATGGAATCTCTTCGAAGTTCGTCATCTGTTTGAAAGAGCGGAATCTTTCGTTAATTTCAGAATGCGTGAGGCGCCGGACCCGTTCGGTCCCAAACTCTTCGACATTAAAAGAGGCCATCACGGAGCCAAAAATCATTGCACGCCTCATCGTGGCCTCGTCCAAATTATCCTGACTGGCAAGATAACCCATGAAGCCCCCGGCAAAGGTATCACCGGCACCAGTCGGATCGAATACCGATTCCAGGGGATACGCTGGAATCGCAAAATAACTGTTGGCCGTAAACAGCGCCGCACCGTACTCGCCACGCTTGACGATCAGCGCCCTCGGTCCCCAAGAGAGTATTTCGCGGGCAGCCTTAATCAAGTTCGGAATATTCGTCAACTGGCGCGCCTCTGCGTCGTTGATGATTACTACGTCAACGCCTCTGATCGTCAAGAGCAGCGAATCCCGCGTGTTTTCGATCCACAGATTCATGGTGTCGAGAGCAACCAACTCGGCATTAGGCATCTGTTCTCGAACTTCTCGTTGCAAGTCCGGTTGAATGTTTCCGAGGAAGAGCAAGCGCGAAGACCTGGAGTCTTCTGACAGCTTCGGCTTGAAGTCGGCGAAAACATTTAGCTGGGTGTCCAAAGTGTGCGCAATGTTGAGATCGTAATCGTAACGACCTTTCCAACGAAACGTTTTCCCGCCTGGAACTCGTTCCAGATCACCGGTACCAATGTTATGTTCGACAAAGACCTTCTGGTCCTCTTCCGTAAAATCGCCACCCACTACTCCAACGATGCTAACGTCTGCAAAAAAGCTGGCCGAGATCGAGAAGTGTGAAGCCGAACCACCAAGCATCTGCTCACATTTTCCAAATGGAGTTTCAACTGCGTCAAATGCGACAGAACCCACTACGAGGAGAGACATTTGTTTATCAACCTTGGAATCATAGGATTTAGTAAAGCATAAAATTAGGGCTTAGCCGAGACTGTAGTTTCAAGCGATCGTAGTTCTTCCTGAGCTTCTTTAGCGAAAGGGCTATTCGGATAGTCTGTAACAAGTTTTGACAGATAGCCACGGCCCATCTCTCGAAACTGCTCGCGCGTTAAGGTGTGTTTCACGCCGCCATCGAAGGTGACGTACTGATCGGGCTTTTGCTTGCCCTTACCTTCAGCAAGCCAAAGGCTACTTTGGCCGGCCATCAACAAGACTTCTTCAATTTTTGTAAAGTTCGGGTTACCCGCGATTATCTCTTCGAGCCGTTTGAGCGCGGCAACATAGGCCTTCTTTAGCTTGAAATAGTTCCTGGCCACCTCGAAGTTATGCAACGAGTCTTTTTCAAGTTCAGGATCCCGTATGGTGGCCGGATCCGGACCCGATCGCACAGTTCCCTGAGCGCGAACCGTTGCGCCGGCATTACCAAAAACAAGAATGGCAACAAGACAAAGTAAGAATTTAGTCCACATATTTCACCTCACCCACTTAACTAGCTGAAGAATCGTACTTTTTGATGATAGCTTCGAGCTTTTTTGTTGTCGCTGTGGGCCAAAGAGCAGGAGCGGTAAAAATCGCGTTCTTTAGCGCTGAACCGCATTTACAGCCCCGCTCAGAATTCTTTAGTAGCTTGACCGACTCTCGCATGATTAATTGAGCATTCCGAACGTTTTTGTTCAGATACTCGATGACTGTCTCAACACTTACGGCGTCGTGTGAAGGGTGCCAACAATCATAGTCGGTGACTAACGCCAGTGTTGCATAGCAGATCTCTGCCTCTCTAGCGAGCTTCGCTTCCTGAAGATTGGTCATTCCAATGATATCCATGTTCCAGGAGCGATAGACATTCGATTCCGCGACGGTTGAAAAGGCAGGGCCCTCCATGCAGACGTAAGTGCCGCCGCGGTGAGTTTTCACCGAAACAGTTTTACATGACTGTTGCAGTATATCGCCGAGGCCGCTGCAGACAGGATGGGCGAACGAAACATGGGCCACGATGCCCTCGCCGAAAAAAGTGGACTCTTTGGCTCGAGCTCGCGTTCGGTCAAAGAACTGATCGGGAATGACCATGTCTAAAGGAGCGTACTGCTCTTGAAGAGACCCAACAGCTGAGGCTGACAGAATTCGTTCAACGCCGAGCAGTTTCATGGCGTAGATATTAGCTCGAAAGGGCACCTCGGTTGGGGTAAAGCGATGTCCACGGCCGTGTCGTGGGAGGAAGGCAACGCGTTCGCCCTCAAGGCTTCCCAAAATGAACGCATCAGAAGGATCGCCAAATGGAGTATCGATTTTGATTTCTTCAATGTCTGTTAGTTCAGACATTTGGTAGAGGCCGCTGCCTCCAATGATGCCGATTTTAATTGTTGGTAGGGACATTTGTTGGTGTCAGTGGTCCGTTGTCTTTGGTCTTTGGTCTTTGAAATTGTATTTAGTCAATCATACGTCTGAATAAAACCGATCCAGCACTAAAGGCCAAAGATCAAAGGCCAAGATCATAAAGCCTAAAGGCCTATAGGACGCGGGAGCAGTTTGCCGTCGTGTTCCTCGATCGTGCAGAGCGGTTCGTCGGGGTCGTGATAGAAGAGACAAAGCCACTTTTCACGAGCAGCCTGCGGCAATAGTTTCTTCTTAGCCTCAAGAGTTTCCAGGGGATAAAGGTCATATCCCATGATCCAGGGAAATCTCACGTGCGCCCGCATGGGTACAAGGTCTGCGAAGCCAAACATCGTTTGCCCGCCCCTTCGCAACCGCCAGCACTGCATACTCCGATTATGACCGGGATGTAATTCCATCTGCAGTCCCGGAACGATCTGGTAAATATCGTCCTTTGCTTCAAGCTGTCCAGTTTCCTGCAAAGGTTTCCAATTATCTTCCAGATAACTTGCCCGGTCGCGTTCGCTCGGCCCCTCAGCATGGGCTAGTTCAGACCTTGAGACGAAGTAGCGAGCATTTCGGAAGCTGGGCACTACTTGTCGGTTTTCATCAAGTTCGGTATTGCCACCAGCGTGATCAAAGTGGAGATGCGTATTGACAACGATTGTTATCTCATCGGCACTCACGTTGGTTTTTGCTTTCAAGGTTTCGGCGAGCGAATGGGTTCGCTCAATGCCATACATTTCAGCATGTTTTGGTTGCCATTTCTGGCCAATGCCGGTCTCGATCAGAATTTTATCTGTGCCCGTATCAACAAAAAGGCAGTTCATGTTCATTCGAATGCGATTTTGTTCATCAGGAGGGCAAACCACTGACCAGAGATTTCGAGGGACCACTCCAAACATCGCACCTCCATCCAAATGGAACTCCGTGTCTGGAATGATCTCAACTCGATAATCGCCTAAAAGCATAAGTGCTTCGTCCGTAGTCCCGTAGTCCCGTAGTCCGTGGTCCGTTGTCCGTTGTCCGTTGTCAACAACAATCCTTTACTTGGTCAAACCCCAAACTCAACTTGAGATTTTCAAACAACTACGGACCACTGACAACGGACCACAAATTACTTATGCGGATTAGCCGGCGCCGGTTCCTTTTGAGGTTGTGGCTGAGTACCTGATGGCGGCGTGAATCCAGGAGGAAGTCCCTGCGGCATCGGCTGCTGCTCTGGCATTTTCACTTGGAAATTGTCCGGGACCTTAACCTGCGAATGCGCGACTATCTGATCCAGGACCTTCTCGGCCTTCTCTTGTTCCACTGCAGCCTTCGCCTTATCGCGCGGTGACTGCGGTGGAGCAAAGGGATTCGAGTTCGGATCGCCGATCAGAATGTGGCGAGCATGAATCTTCTCTTCGGGTTTGCCGTCCTTAGTCTCAGTCTTCCGTTCTTCAAGCTTGATGATGTGGTAGCCAAATTTGCTCTGGACGACGTTACTGATTTCTCCCGGCTTCAGCGCGTAAGCAGCCTGTTCAAACTCAGGCACCATATCGCCATGACCAAACCAACCTAAGTCTCCACCCTTCTCTTTACTACCGTCGGTTGAATATTCCTGCGCCAATTTTGCAAAGTCTTCACCGGCCCTGGCCCGTTTCAAGATCTCTTCTGCCTGCTCGCGCTTTTTCTTGTCGGTATCCAGCTCTGGATGGCTTGCGAGATATGCGTTCACCTCGTCGTCCGTAGCCTTCATCCTCTCTTCGAGTTTGTCTTTGGCGTACTCTTGCGCGAGCGCTCGGGCTTCCTGCAACAAAATCTGGACTCGAACCTCAGGCTTCTTATCAAAACCTTGTGCTTTAGCTTTTTCTTCTGCGAGATAGATTCGACCCAGCCGCTGTTTCAATTGATCCAGTTGTTCCTTGGGAATTTCCTGGGTCTTCAGCTGCGGATTCTTCGCTTTAGCGTCAGTGATGAGCTGATCAAACCTTTGCTGGTTGGCCGGCTGTTTGAAAAACTCCTCAACCTCTTTATCGGTTATATCAGCGCCCTTGTCGCCTGCGTGTTCAAAGTAGTACTGCGCCAACACGCTCGCTCGTTGAAACTCCAATTGACGTTTCATCTCAGGTGTCTTATCGACGCCGTTAGTACGAGCTTCTTCCGCTACCGCGAGTAAACGACGTACGTCTTTCGCAAAGTCTTTGCGTGCGGCTTCGTCCGAAGCGAGTTGCATCCTCAGCTGAGGCGACTGATCTTCAGCGATGAGAGTCATATCCTCAGGCGTAAGTTCAACTGGCCCCAATTTCCTTGCTTTGACCTGCCAAAAAATCAGCCCGGCAGAAAGAACAAGCGCGACGGCTGCGGCGATAAGTGCTTTTTTAGTTGAGTTCAAAATACTTTCCTTTCTTAAACCTATTGATGCTGCACGAGCTCGAGCAACACTCCGTTGGTAGTAGACGGGTGTACAAAGGCTACAAGGCAGCCTCCAGCTCCAACCCGCGGTGTCTCGTCAATAAGTCGAACGCCCTTGTCTTTCAATTCGGCAAGGGACGCACGAATATCTTTAACTTCGATAGCGATGTGGTGAATTCCAGGACCACGTTTTGCAATAAACTTAGCCACAGCTGAATCAGGAGTAAGCGCTTCCAGCAATTCGACATGAGTATCACCGACTGCCATCATGGCCACGCGCACACCTTGCTCGGTAACTTCTTCAGTCGAATCCAGCTGTAAGCCTAAGGCGTCGCGCCAAACCGCGAGTCCTTCAGCCAGGCTCTTTGTAGCAATACCTATATGATCAATCTTCATAACTAACCAATTGTTGCTGCTTGCGAAAGTCGGGGAGAACGGCACCCGGTTGGCAGTCAATTTCTCGAGGATTGAATGATCTCCTCAACGGCAGAATAAGGGTCTCGCTTCCGGCTTGCAACTTCCTCGGCCATGCGATCCAGAGTTGAGGCGGATGAACCCGATTCCAACACCCTATTGAGCAAGCTTTCCCGGAGCAATTCCACTATTCGCCAACGGGCAATTGCCCGACGTCGCTCTCCACTAATCTTGCTGGTCTGTTGTGCCTGAACAAAACTATCAATCGCACTCACCAGATCCGCAATACCAACTCCTTCAGTAGCGACGGTCTTCACAATCGGAGGATTCCACCCATCCTCGCGCATTGCCAGCGAAAGCAAGGCTTCTAACTCTTTCTCAGTTGAGTAGACGCCTTCCCGGTCTGCTTTATTGATTACAAAGATGTCGCCTATCTCCATAATGCCGGCTTTAATCGCCTGGATATCGTCGCCCATTCCCGGCACTAGTACCACAACCGAAACATCAGCCGCTTTCACGATTTCGACTTCGTCCTGTCCCACCCCCACAGTCTCTACAATGATTTTCGAGTAGCCAGCTGCATCGAGAATCGCGACCGCGTCAACTGTCGCTCGCGCGAGGCCACCGAGATTGCCGCGCGTAGCCATCGACCGGATAAAGACCCCTTCGTCAAGACCCAGGGTCTGCATGCGAATGCGATCTCCGAGGATCGCGCCGCCGGAAAATGGACTGGACGGATCCACCGCGACAATTCCAACACGTTGATTAGCGCGCCGGTAATTCAAAGCCAATTTATCAACGAGCGAAGATTTTCCAGCCCCGGGAGCTCCGGTAATTCCGACCACCAGGCCGCCGCGTGATTGCTGGTAGATTTGCTTCATCAGTCCGGCTGCGTCAACCGAACCGTCTTCTATCTTTGAGATTGCCCTTGCTACGGCGGCAGGATCACCTTTGCTGACTCGGTCACTTAGGCTTTCTGTCTGCACGGGCATCTCGTAATTAATCTCAGAGCTGACGAAGCACTTCGCGGGCGATGATGATCCGCTGGATCTCAGATGTTCCTTCACCAATCGTACAGAGCTTCGAGTCGCGCCAGTATTTTTCCGGCGGATAGTCTTTCGTGTAACCGTAACCGCCATGCACCTGGATCGCCTCTTCACACACGTTGACACTTATTTCTGATGAATAAAGTTTGGCCATTGATGACTCTTTAGTCGTCTTCTTGCCGTTGTCTTTCAATGAGGCCGCGCGATACATCAACAATCGAGCGGCGTCAATCTTGGTGGCCATGTCTGCCAGCTTAAATTGAATCGCCTGGAACTCCGCAATCGGTTTACCGAATTGCTGACGCTCTTTTGCATAGCGCACCGCAGACTCATACGCTCCCTGTGCGATACCGACCGCAAGGGCTGCAATTGAGATGCGACCGCCATCCAGTATTTCCATCGCATTCACGAAGCCCTGACCTTCTTCACCAAGCATTTTATCGGCGGCAACAAAGCAGTCCTCGAAAACGACGCTTGCAGTTTCAGAAGCTCGTAAGCCTAGCTTGTTCTCTTTCTTCGAGGGCGAGAAGCCCTGCATGCCCTTTTCAAACACAAATGCTGAGATGCCTTTACTGCGCTTTTCTTTGTCAGTCACGGCCATTGCTACGCAAATGTCCCCATGGATCGCGTGCGTGATGAAGTTCTTTGAACCGTTAACTATCCAACCACCTTCAGTCGGGACAGCGGTAGTCTTTGTTCCCGAGGCATCGGAACCGGCACTTGGCTCAGTCAAGCCCCACGCGCCCAATTTTTGGCCGCTAGCTAAGGGGACGAGGTACTTTTGTTTTTGCTCTTCAGTGCCGTACTGGTAAATGTGATTGGAACAGAGTGAATTGTGAGCTGCAACAGAGATTCCCACGGAGCCATCAACGCGAGATAACTCTTCTATTATGGTGGCATATTCAACATAGCCCATTCCGGCGCCACCATACTCTTCGGGGAAGATAACGCCGAGCAGACCTAGTTCAGCGAGTTTGGGCTTGAGCTCGATGGGAAAATGCTGGGATTCGTCCCATTCCATCACGTGAGGGGCGATTTCGGATTGAGCAAACTCGCGAACGCTCATCTTGATCTGTTGCTGCTCTTCGCTTAACTCAAAATCCATAAGTTTATTCCTTACACAACGTTGGCATTCCTAACTGTCCAAATCAGACGACAGACTAGAAATGCCACCCTGATACCTTCAATTTGCGGGCTAGATTTTACCCTAAAGTCGTCCTCAAACGTGATTGGCGGGACGCGCTTTCGAGGCGACCTTTTTGGGGCGTGGCTTGCGGACGAATTTGCGTACTTCAGCCTCGGACAAGAACCGCCAGTGCCCTGGTTTTAATCGTTCTTCTCGCAGGTAACCGATTTGCACCCTTCGCAACTTCAGCACCGAGTGACCAATCACTTCAAACATCCGGCGTATCTGCTGGTTCCGACCTTGATGCAATCGAACCTCAAACCAGCTGTTAGTTGCCGTTTCGTCCAGTTTCACGATAGTTGCCGGAGCCGTCCGCGTGCCATCATCCAGCGTGACGCCTCGTCTGAGACGTTGGATAGCTGCATCAGTCGGAACACCTTTGACCTTTGCTTCATAAATCTTTTCGACACGATTTCGGGCCGCGGTAATAAAGTTCGTGAAGTCGCCGTCATTCGTTAAAAGCAGTAGTCCTTCGGTGTTGAAATCAAGTCGGCCGACTGGATATAGCCTGCCAAGCGACGGAGGTAGCAACTCAGTTACCAGCGGCCGGCGGTCAGGATCGGAGACACTCGATAAATACCCACGTGGCTTGTACAGCAGTACGTAGACCTTTTCATGAGCTCGTATCTGAGAATTAATGAGCTTTCCATTTACCTTGATGTGATCTTTATCGGGATCGGCCTTGGTACCAAGTTCCGTGATGACCTTACCGTTGACGGTCACTCGTCCACCGGTGATCAGTTCCTCTGCGTGTCGCCGAGAGGCAATACCAGCCGTCGCAATTAATTTTTGTAAGCGCTGCTCCATCCTTGGGGTGCGCCGGCCCGGCGGCGCTTTCTTATATCCACTATCGACTTTCCGACAAATTCACTAAAAAGCGCCGGCGAGCCGGCGCACTCCAAGGTTAT
>Ga0207674_10000138_pt1 | contig 84936 bp, 75 predicted proteins | sample KBSCornC72_FD_184303 | JGI IMG/M metagenome (GOLD analysis project Ga0207674, IMG submission 184303) | Corn rhizosphere microbial communities from Kellogg Biological Station, Michigan, USA - KBS Corn C7-2 (SPAdes) (version 2) | ecosystem: Host-associated > Plants > Roots > Rhizosphere > Soil ...
CGAGGATGCCTATATCCTCATCACCGACAAGAAGATCAGCGCCGTCGCGGACATCCTGCCGGTGCTGGAGAAGCTGACCCAGATCGGCAACCGCAACATCGTCATCATCGCCGAGGATGTGGATGGCGAGGCGCTGGCGACGCTGGTCGTCAACAAGCTGCGCGGCATCCTCAATGTGCTCGCGGTCAAGGCGCCGGGCTTTGGCGACCGCCGCAAGGAGATGCTGCGCGACATCGCGGCGCTCACCGGTGGCCAGGTCATCAGCGAAGAGATGGGCCGCCGCCTGGAGAACACCACGCTGGAGGATCTCGGCCAGGCGCGCCGCGTGGTCGCCAAGAAGGACGATACGACCATCGTCGAGGGCAAGGGTGAACAGAAGGAGATCCAGGCGCGCATCAAGCAGATTCGCGCGCAGATCGACGAGACTACCAGCGACTACGACCGCGAGAAGCTGCAGGAGCGTCTGGCGAAGTTGGCCGGTGGCGTCGGTCTGATCAAGGTGGGCGCGGGCACCGAGGTCGAGCTGAAGTTCCGCAAGACCCGCGTGGAGGACGCGCTCTCGGCCACCCGCGCGGCCATCGAGGAAGGCTACGTGCCGGGCGGCGGTGTGGCGCTGCTCAATGCGATCACAGCACTGGACCAGCTTAAGCTGGAGGGTGATCAGGCAACTGGCATCCAGATTCTGCGGCGCGCGCTCGAGGAGCCGCTGCGCACCCTGGCCTACAATGGTGGCGCGGATGGCGGGGTGGTCGTCGATGGCGTGCGCAGGGCGCAGCGCGAGAACAAGAACAACCTGCATATCGGCTACAATGTGCTGACCAACAAGACCGAGGATATGGTTGAGGCTGGTGTGATCGACGCCGCCAAGGTGACGCGCTCCGCCCTGGAGAACGCCGCCAGCATCGCGGCGCTGATCCTGACCACCGAGGCGCTCATCACCGATATTCCGGAGAAGGAGACGGCTGGCGCCCCGGCGATGCCCGAGTACTAGAGCAATTTATCAAGAATGAAAGGCGGGCAGGGAGTATCTGGCATGGGGCAAACCAGGCTAGCGCATCGTACGCGGTGATGGCGCACACAGCCATGGCATGGCGCACACAGCCATGGCCACTGCTTCGAGCAGCGCCTCGCACATGGGCACGACCAGCCCGCGTCGCAGTGCGTTGATCTTGGAGAACGCCTGTTTGATCGGGCTAAAGTCGGGCGAGTAGGCGGTCACGAAGAGCAGTTCACAACGGCGCGAGCGCTTTCTGCCGTCGGCATACTGTGGGCGGTGCAATCACCGAGTATGAGAGAAGGAGCAGCCTGAATGAACACAGGTGCGACAATCGGTCTCATTGGAGGAATCATTGTCATCCTCCTGCTGCTGTTCGGGCTTTCCGGCCTGCGCGTTGTCTACCAATACGAACGGGTCGTCATTTTTGTCCTCGGGCGCCTGATCGGCGCGAAGGGTCCGGGTGTCTTCTGGGTACCCCCGCTCATCAGCCGCACCCGCAAAGTCGATTTGCGCGTAGTGACGATTGAGTTACCGCCGCAGGAAGGAGTCACGCGCGATAACGTCACTGTCAAAGTAAGCGCCGTGCTCTATTTTTACATCGTGCACCCCAACGACGCCATCAACAACGTGCAAGACTTTTACCGGGCGACCGTGCAGATCGCCCAGACGACGCTGCGCAGCATCCTGGGCCAGTCGACGCTCGATCAACTCCTGAGCGACCGCGAGGCCATCAATCAAAGCGTGCAAACCGTCATCGACGAGCGGACCGAACGTTGGGGCATCAAGGTGACCGCCGTCGAGATAAAGGACGTGGAGTTGCCGCAGACGATGCAGCGCGCCATGGCCAAGCAGGCCGAGGCCGAGCGCGAGAAGCGCGCCAAGGTACTGCTAGCGCAGGGCGAATTCCTGGCCGCGCAGACCCTCGCCGACGCGGCGAAGGTCATTGCGACGGAGCCAGCGGCCCTTCAGTTGCGCTATTTGCAGACGTTGACCGAGATCGCTGTCGAGAAGAACTCCACAATCATCTTCCCGTTGCCTATTGACCTCATTGCCCCTTTGGCGGAGATACTTCGTCGTGCGAGCCATACATCTGAGCCACAGGAGCTACCCGTAGCTCCGCCGGTCCCGGTGATCCCAGAGGTCCCGGCCGTACAAGTTGATGGGTTGGCGCGTCTGCCGTAGTAGTGATCCGCCAGAAGGCCGCGGTATGCGCACTGTCTAATACTACAGTAGCAGATGTTGGGAGCAGCAGATGTTGGGCCAAGCGGCATCGGTAGTGCGATCCGTGCAGCACGGCCTCCGGTGGTGGCACGACCAGGCGATAGAGGAGGCGTCGCACCTCTAGCACCGTAAGCGGGCACAGCTTGCTGTGCGCTGCAAGCTCACCCAGAAGGCCCCTTTTCGTAGTGTCCCAGGCAGTTGTGAGCGCCCGATCGCCAGGTAGGCCAGCGCCACCATCGCCAACGTGATGTGGCGATACCGGCCCTGGTAGTGGCGCACCTCGTGTGATCCAGCTCGACCTCACCCTTGGCGACCTCGAAGCTCTCCTCGATGTGGTCCAGCGGCGCCCCGCCACCGCCACCAGCATCTCCAGGAGCGTGCCGACTAGGGCGAAAGTAAGATAGTAGGCCAGTTTCTTGGGATCGTCCGGCGCATCGAGCGGGCGCCCGATGAGCAGCAGCAGGTCGATGCCGATGGCGGCTGGGGCCACGAGCCGCAATCCCTTGCGCATCCTTCTGCACCGGGCAGCCGCGTGCTTCCAGCCATTCACGCAACACAACTTCGGCCAACGGCTCAGCTTCCATCAGCCATGACTTACGCATACCGCTCATTTCGATGCCCTCTTGCGACCCATCGAACCAATGGAACGTGACCCCAGCCAACGGACTGAGATCTCAGAAAAAAACCAGCCACGCGGCTGATTTAGGCGGTACGTAGAAACGTCGCGAACGTACTGGGCATCGAGATGACGCCAACCTTCAAGGAGTATATCGGCTAGCTCGGACTGGTCCCCGGGTTTGTTTGTGGCTGGAGCAATGGGAGCACCCTCCTGTGCGCTCCGGCTTTGTGTTTTCCCGCGGTGGGAGGTTGCGAAGAGCGGCCAACTCTGGCATACTGGCGTCGGGCGCCGCACGCTTGCGCGTAGCGGACACTGTGCGCTCAAGGAATCGCCGGAGAGGACTGGATGGCCAAAGTCTTCATCTCGTACCGTCGGAGCGATAGCGCCACGATGAGTGGGCGCATCTACGACCGATTAGTGGCCAGGTTCCGCCGGAAGAATGTCTTCAAGGACGTGGACGACATCCCGCCAGGTGTGGACTTCGGCGCGTATATCCAGCGTAGTACACCACACCTGCCGTGATGCGGGCGTGACCTCGCTCTGTATGGCCGCGCCACCCCATCGTGCTATGATTGATGGAGAGCTTAGAGCGCGATGTGATGTTTGTCGCAGCACGTGCCTGCCCGAACCAGCCTACTATAATGGGGTGGTGTGACCACTGGCGCAGGATCGAGATAGTCGCACCGTTGAGGCAACGAAGGAGATGGCGAGATGGGTATGCGGCTTGGGCAGCGCGGTATGGCGATCATCTTCGGCGTGGCGGCGGGGCTGGGGTTGGTCGTGCTGATCGCCCTCGGCTCGCGCGGCTTCCACTGGTTCGATTCCGCGCTCATCGGCTATGCCGTCGCCTCGATCTTCGCGCTGGCGGCGGTCACGTACAAATACACATTCTGGCTGATGCGCCCGCAAACTGGTCGCTACTTCTGGCGCAGTTGGCGGCTGTTTCTCTCGCTCCAGAACTTCAAGCGCTATACCACGCTCATCCCGCTCGCCATTCTTGACCTCTTTACCCAGCAGTTCATCCGCAGGCGCGCATGGTATCGCTGGGTGACGCACCAGTGCATCTTCTGGGGCGTGGTCATCTCCTGTCTCATCACCTTCCCGCTAACCTTCGGCTGGCTGCGGTTCACCCAGCCACCCAACGGCCAGGAGCAGCACCAGATCTGGGTCTTCGGCTTCCAGCTCTTCTCGTTCGATCCATCATCGCTCTTTGGCTTCGTGATCTATCACGCGCTCGATCTCTCGGCGGTGCTGCTGTTGATCGGGCTGATTCTGGCCTTCCATCGGCGCTTCCACGATCTCGCGTTGATCGCCATCCAGCGCTTCCGCTTCGATATCGTGCCGTTGGCGCTGCTCTTCGCCATCGTCATCACGGGTCTCGCGCTCACCGCCGACAGCGCGTTCTTGGGCGGGGCATATTACTGGTTCATCTCGCTCACCCATCAGGCAATTGTCGTGCTCTGGCTGATCTCGCTGCCATTCGGCAAGTTCTTCCATATCATCGAGCGGCCCGCCACCGTCGGCGTCGAGCTCTACTGGCGCACCGGCGAAGATACCACCCAGCGCACCTGTCCGCGCTGCGGGCAGCCGTTCGCGCCAGCGCGCTTCGTCACCGATCTCAAGAAAACGCTCTACGACATTGGCCAGAACTATGCGGTGACCGAGCAGGAGGCCACGCCATCTGAGGATCACTCGGGTCGCGAGGCGGCAACCGCGGGCGTCTGGTGGCAGGATTTCTGCCCCGACTGCAAGCGGATCATGCGCGGCCAGGCGAATCTCGCCGCGATGGGCGGTCAGGGCAACCGCTTCCTCTAGTGGATGATTAGCGCCGACAGAAAACACAACCAAGGCAAAACACCTGGAAGGCAGAGTATCCCGATGAGCGTCGATAAAGGTATCTTCCACGAGGGCCAGCGCGACACCTACGACTTCCACGAGGGCAAGGAGACACCCTGGCGCTCGAACGAAGAGGTGGATCGCTATGTGCCGACGCACTGCTGCTACTGTGGGGTGCAGTGCGGCATGAACCTCAAAGTGTCGGGTGGCAAAGTCGTCGGCGTCGAGCCGCGCTATGACTTCCCGGTGAATCGGGGAATGCTCTGCCCCAAGGGCTCGACCGTCTATCAGACGGTGAACCATCCCGACCGCCTCACCTCGCCACTGATGCGCCGCAATGGCAAGAACAGCCCGCTGGAGCCGGTGAGCTGGAATGAGGCGCTCGATGCCATCACCCGGCGCTTCCGCGAGATCCAGGGGCAGCATGGCAACGACGCCGTCGCGGTCTATAGCGGCTCCTCGATGACCAACGAGAAGTGCTACCTGATGGGCAAATTCGCCCGCGTCGCCCTGCAAACGCGCCACTGCGACTACAACGGGCGGCTCTGCATGTCATCCGCGACGGGGGCCAATGAGCGCTCGCTCGGCATTGATCGCGCCGCCAACCCGATCAGCGATATGCTGCATGCCGACGTGATCTTTGTCATCGGCGCCAATGTGGGCGAGTGCTTCCCCATAGTCACGAGCTGGCTCTGGCGGGCGCGCGACCGTGGCGCGAAGCTGATCGTCGCCGACCCGCGCCAGACGCCCATCGCCCGCACCGCCGATATCTTTCTGCCGCTCCGCTCCGGCACCGATTCGGCCCTGCTCAACGCGATGCTCAACGTCGTCATCCGCGAGGGACTGGTGGATGAAGAGTTCATCCGCAGCCGCACCAACGGCTGGGACGAGACGAAGGCGCTGGTTGAGCAGTATCCGCCAGAGCGCGTGGCGAAGGTCTGTGGGCTGCGTCCCGAGACGATCATCGACGCGGCGCGCCTCTACGGGCGGGCAAAGGCGGCGATGATCTATACGGCGCGCGGGCTGGAGCACCAGAGCAAGGGCGTGGATAACGGCGTGGCGGCGGTGAATCTGGCGCTGGCCACCGGCAACTTTGGCCGCCCAGGCGCGGGCTATATGACGCTGACGGGCCAGGGCAACGGCCAGGGTGGGCGCGAGATGGGCCAGAAGGCCTCGCAGCTTCCGGGCGAACGCGAGATCGAGAACCCCGAGGATCGCGCCTATATCGCGTCGGTCTGGGGCATCGACGAGAAAGACCTGCCGCATGCGGGCTACCCGGCGACGCTGATGATTCCCGCGATGCTGCGCGAAGAGATTCGCGGCTGCTTCATGATCTGCTCCAATCCGATGGTCTCGCTGCCCGACCAGCACACGACCGAGCGAGCGTTGCGCGCGCTCGATTTCTTCGTCGTCTGCGACTTCTTCCTCTCGGAGACTTGCGAGCTGGCGGATGTGGTGCTGCCGGGCAATGTCTGGGCAGAGGAGGAAGGCACCACGACCAACCTGGAGGGACGTGTCATCAAGTATAACCGTGCGGTTGACCCACCGCCGGGCGCGCGCCTTGACTGGCAGATCGTCTGCGACCTGGCGAAGCGGCTGGGCAAAGGGCAGTATTTCGCCTACAAGTCCCCCCGCGACATCTTCGACGAGTTGCGCATCGCCACCAAAGGCGGCAAAGCCGACTACTTCGGCATCACGTACGAGAAGATCGAGCTGCAGAACGGCGTCTTCTGGCCGTGCCCTACCGAGGAGAGCCAGGGAACGCCTCGTCTCTACGAGGAGAGCTTCGGTTTCCCCGATGGCAAGGCGAAATTTCATCCGATCACGTATCTGCCGCCCGCCGAGGAGCCGGATGACGACTATCCGATGGTGCTGACGACGGGGCGCGTGATCTATCACTATCTCTCTGGCAACCAGACGCGCCGCACGCCGTTCCTGCTGGAGCAGGCGCCCTACCCATGGGTCGAGATACACGAGCGGACGGCCAACGAGCTGGGCATCCGCGATAGCGATTGGGTCACCGTGCGGACGCGCCGCGGCGAGCTGACTGCTCCGGCGCTGGTGGTGAAGTCCATTCGGCCCGATACACTCTTCATTCCCTACCACTACGGCCACACACAGGCGGCCAACATCCTGACCAATCCGGTGCTGGAGCCGATGAACAAGATTCCTGAATATAAGGTCTGCGCCGCGGCGATTGCGAAGGCGACACAGCCGCCGGACTGGGCGAAAGATGTCAATCCGGCGCAGCTGAGGGCCGCGCGCGGACGCCGCCGACGCCTGCCCAGCACGGGCGAGCCGCAGGGGCCAACGGTGCAGTGATGGGGAGCGCGCCGAAGTGTGAAGGCCACGGCGAATGGGAGGGAATTAGCCGCGGCTTTCGGGCTGCGGACGGCATCCTTTCGATAACAGGGAGCAATCTATGGCGGTAAAGCGGATATTTCTCGATCCCTCGCGCTGCATTGGCTGTCGCTCGTGTGTGGCGGCGTGTCGCGAATGCGATACCCACAAGGGCGAGAGCATGATCTTCATCGACTACATCAATCGCGAGAACACCGTCGCCTCCTCGCCGACGCTCTGTATGCACTGCGAGGAGCCGGTCGCCCCCTGCGCGCAGGTCTGCCCGGCGCAGGCGATTCTCATCAGCCCCGATGGCGTCGTGCAGCAGGCCGATGAGACGCGCTGCATCAATATTCAGAACTGCGTATACGTCTGCCCGTTCGGCGTGCCAAAGTTCGATGGGCCGGGACGTTTCATGCGCAAATGCAATCTCTGCTACGACCGTACCAGCGTGGGCAAGCCGCCCATGTGCACCTCGGTCTGCCCGACGCAGGCGCTCTTCTACGGCACCTACGAGGAGTGGGTCCAGGCGGGGCGCGGGCAGCAGGGCGCCAAACCGGTGAATGTCTTCTACTTTGGCCAGCAGCGCGTGCGCACCCGCAACTATGTAGTGATGCGCGAGCAGGATGACGCGCTCGACTTGATGGCGCTGGCCGAGGAGGCGCAGTTGGGCAACCTGGGCAATGTGCCCATCTCGACCACCGCGCAGGAGTCCGAAGCATGGGTAGAGGCCGGAAATGCGGGCATCCCTGAGCGGAGCGCGCCGCCGCAGCCGTGGGCGCCCCGCACGCCGCAGGAAGTTCCCGCCCAACCCGTTCCAGTCACCACCCCGGAGCCAGTTCACCACTAGAGGAGCAGCTATGACGGATATCCACGATAACCCAGGTGGCGACAAGCCAGTGACTCCGCAGGAGCGCACGCCAGAAGAGATCGCGGCGGAGGAGGCCTCGCGCACCCGTCGCGCCCGCGCGTCTGCCCGCCGGTTACGTCGCGTTGTTCAGGGCCAGCAGTGGCGCGAGGAGTTCCCGTACCACTGGCGTGCCGACGATCTGGTGACGCGGCGCGATACGCTACGCTTTCTGGTGGCAGGCAGCGGCGCCCTCTTCATCGCGACGACCGCGCTGGCGGCCGTGGGCAGCCTGCGGTCAACCAGCAGCGTCAACGTGGTGGCGGTGGCGCGGGTAGGCGAGATGGAGGAGAATGAGTGGCGCGTCTTCAACTTTCCTGACCAGTACGCGCAGGGTATCCTGGTCAACCTGCCGGGGAAGGGGCTGGTAGCCTACAGCGATGTCTGCACCCATCTCTCTTGCGCTGTGCTCTACCAGCCAAACGAGCAGAAATTCCACTGCCCCTGCCACGAGGGCTTCTTCGACGCCTACACCGGTGACGTGCTTGCCGGGCCGCCGACGCGCCCGCTGCCAATCATCGAGCTGCGCACCAGTGGTGGCATCGTCTACGCCGTACGGGAGGTGGAGCGATGACGGACGAGATGGACCACTATGACGACGATGACCACGACGCGCCTGCCTGGGGTCAGGTTGCCGACGACGAACAGGCATTGATGCGCCGCCAGCATCTCGCCAATCCCGACGATGCGCCAGGCTATGCCACGCGAGACGAGCACGCCAGCCATCTACGCGGCCTCGACTATACCGGTTCGCCGGGATTCGTCGCCATCGTGCAGGGGCAGGTCTATCTCGTCGCCGCCTTCCTGATCGTACAACTCTTTCTCATCACCACCGGATTGTTCGAGCTATTATCTGGCCGGACAGATACCCTCTGGTGGATTGCCGGGGCCAGTCTGCTTGCCTTCCTGCTTGCCCTGCTGATTACGCTCTGGCCGCGCAGGCGCGTTCTCGGTAGCTCTGAGGCCAGCAGATAGACAGCGAGGATGAGCATGCCGACTTCGGATCCAGGCAATACCGAGACGCCAGAAGCATCAGAAACAGCAGCGCCACCAGGGAGGCCAGACACCCCACAGGACAGCTATCGCATTGACAGCCAGCACCCTATCGGCGGCGAGATGTCGGATATTCTGGCGGGCCTCTTTCGTCGCTTTCAGCTCAAGTGGCTGCTGTCGCACTATTCGCGCGTGCCGGTCCTGGCGCTCTTCAGCTTCATCAATGGCTGTCTCAGCATTGGCATCATGGCGATGGTGGCAGTTGTCACCGGCACGCCGTTCATCTTCCCCTCGCTCGGTCCGACGGCCTTCCTCTTCTTTTACACGCCGACCGCGCCGACCGCGTCACCCCGCAACGCGCTGATCGGCCATACGATTGGCGTGGTGGCTGGCTACTTCAGCCTGGTCGTCACCGGGCTGACGATGGCTGGCCCAGCGCTAGCCACTGGCGTCACCTGGCCGCGAGTGATCGCCGCTGCGCTCTCGTTGGGGCTGACCTCAGGGCTGATGGTGCTGCTGAAGGCGCCGCATCCTCCGGCAGGCGCGACCACGCTCATCATCTCGCTGGGCATCCTGACTCAGCCCAGGCAGCTCGTCATTTTGCTGCTGGCCGTGGTGGTGCTCACTGTGCAGGCATTTGTCATCAATCGGCTCGCCGGCATTGATTACCCGGTCTGGAGTCCCCGCCGCGATCCCTCAGGCAATCCCGTGCGGACACGCTAAGCGATATAGGTATACTAAGGACTTGTCTATGACAATCACTGCTCCGGCACGCCCCGCGCGTCGCCAGGAACCGTTCTCACGGGTTGCGCCAGTGCTGGGGGCGGCGCTGCTGATCGGCGCGAGTGGCGGCTTTGTGCTGGCCACCGTGCTGACGCTGACGCGAGCCTTCCACGTGCCGACGGGCGTCTGGTGGGTGGCGCTGGCCCAGGCGCATGGCCACCTCCAGCTCTATGGCTGGGCGGGCCTCTTCATCCTGGGCGTCGCGTTCCACTTCCTGCCGCGGCTGCGTGGCGCCGGGCTGGCGTATCCGCAGGCGATTCCCTGGCTGCTAGGGACGCTGGTGGCGGGAATCGTGCTGCGGGGCATCGGCCAGCCGCTCTTCGCCGCGACGGGACAGGGCATCTGGAAGATCGCGATGGTCACCAGCGGCGTAGTTGAATTGGTCGCATTCCTGGGGTTTCTGACTATCGTCATCGCGACGGCGATGCAGGGGCCAAAACTCAGCACGCGCCCGCAACTGCAGAAGACGTTGCCCTTTCTCGTCGGCATCTTCGCCAGCCTGGGTCTGGCCGCCATCATCAATTTGTTCAATGTGTCGATGGCCAGCGTCGTGGCGGTTGCGGGCGTCGTGCCAGCCAGCGACGACGCGCTCAACGTCACCCTTGGCCTGCTCGGCTTCCTGGTCCCGATGGCGCTGACGATGTCGGCGCAAACGCTGCCAATGTACGCCGGGCTGGAGCCGTTCCCCCGCAAGCTGTTCTGGCCGCTCGCCATCGGCTACTTTGGCGGGCTGGCGCTGGCCCTGGTAGGCATTGGCAGCGGTATCGGCTGGCTGGAGGGGCTGGGCACGCTCCTCGTAGGCGCCGTGCTGCTGATCTTCGTCGGCCTCTTCATGCGGCTGATGCGCGCGCGAGGCAAGCTGCCGCAGCGGGTGGCGAAGCTGGCGCCCGAGCCTGAGGCGGCGGAGCATCACTACCGGCGGCAGATATCGAGCGACCGCAGCGCCTATGGGCCGTTTGTGGCGCTGGTGGCGAGCGCCTACACCTGGGCGATTGTGGGCGGCGCGCTGCTGGTGATCGACGGCATCGCGGGTGTGCTGGATCTCGGCGCGCCCTTCTCGCTGGATGCCGCCCGCCACAGCCTCGCCATCGGCTTTATCGCGCTGCTCATCTGCGGCATCGCGCCGCGCATGGTGCCTGGCTTCTCCGGCGGCCACATCCTCTCGGCGAAGCTGGTGACGGCGACGCTCTGGCTCGGCAATAGTGCCGCGATTCTACGGGTGGGCTCACTGCTCATCGCGCCGCTGCTTGATGCGCTCGGCCCATCTGGCGCATTCGTGGATTCGCTGCTATTCGGTCTCTCTGGCCCGCTGGGCCTGGCGCTCGCCATCTGCCTGGCGGTGAACCTCTGGCCCGCGCTCTTTCCGAAGAATCCTCGATGATGAGATCTCCATGACGCTCCCCTCCGCGCCGTGTGGTAAAACCCCACAAGTCGGCTGTAAAGCCCTCACAGCGTGCGCCCTCATGTTGTAGTCTGAACCCGTACAGATATTGTGTATATGCGGGTGGATGGGGTTCTGCCGCGAACGAGCACAGACAGCGCTTGTGGAGGAGGGGTGGCCCAATGGCGGTGGACCTACTTGAGCGCGACCCGTTCTTGCGCATGCTGGATGATCTGCTACGCCAGGCAGGCGAAGGGCATGGTCAGGTCGCGTCGATTAGCGGCGAGGCGGGCATCGGCAAGACCTCGCTGGTTGAGCGTTTCCTCGAACAGCATCAGGCGCCGACGCGCACACTCTGGGGCGCGTGTGAGGCGCTCTTCACGCCGCGTCCTTTAGGCCCGCTCTACGATATCGCGCGGCAGACGAAGTCGCCCCTGCGCGCGCTCCTCGATGGTGAGGTGAACCGCGCGACGCTTTTCGCCACGGTGCTGGATGAACTCACTAGGGATCCCGCGCCGACCATCGTGGTGATCGAAGATATCCACTGGGCAGACGAGGCGACACTCGATCTGGTAAAGTTCCTGGCGCGCCGCATCCATCGCACATCAGCCTTGCTCATTCTCACTTATCGTGACGACGAGTTGACCAAAGACCATCCTCTTCGCCTCGTCCTCGGCGATCTGCCATCGGATAACGTCACGCGCGTCTGGCTGCCACCGCTCTCCGAGATTGCGGTTGCCACGCTCGCCCAACAGGCAGGTCGTCCGGGGGGGAATCGTCACGCGGCCACTGGGGGCAACTCATTCTTCCTCAAAGAGGTGCTGGCAAGTGATATGCCGGGGCCGCCGACGAGTGTGCGCGATGCCGTGCTGGGGCGAATTGCGCGACTCTCATACGAGGCGCGCTGCTTTCTCGAGTTGGCGTCCGTCGTGCCCACGAAGCTGGAATGGCGAACGGTCGAGGCGATGACGGTCGTGGACAATGCCTGGCTTGAGGAATGCCTGGGGTCCGGTATCTTGCAACTTGAGAATGGGTTAGTGGATTTCCGCCATGAGCTGGCGCGCCAGGCCGTAGAGAGCACGCTTTCACCCACACGGAAGCGGACGCTAAATGCCCAGGTGCTGCGCGCGTTCATGGAACTGGGTGAAGGACAGGTATCGCTGGCCCGGCTGGTCCATCATGCCACGCAGGCCGAGGATAGCGCGGCTGTGCTCCAATTTGCTCCCGCGGCGGCGCGAGAGGCCTCAGCCCAGGGGGCGCATCGCGAGGCGGTCGAGCACTATCGGACTGCCCTGCGGTTCGCGGACGGACTGGCAGCCGAGACGCGTGCCGAACTACTCGAAGAACTAGCGCATGAGTATCTCCTGACGGGGCGCATGCCCGAGGCGATCCAAGCGGGCGAGGATGCGCTGGCCATCTGGCGAAGACTCGACGTTCCACTACGGATTGGCCACACTCTGCGCTGGTTCTCTCGTGTCTATTGGTACGCGGGACAACGAACAGAGGCCCGCGGCTATGTCGAGGCGGCAGCGCAACTTCTGCGAACCCTGCCGCTCAGCAGTGAGCTGGCATGGGCATATAGCTACCGGGCGATGTTCGCGATGCTGGCTGAGGAAACGGACGATGCCCAGGAGTGGGCCAACCGTGCCATCGAGCTGGCTGAGCAGCTGGGCGATGACAAAGTGTTGCTCCATGCATATAACACCATGGGAATGGCTCAACTGAACGTGGGCGACCAGCAGGGACAGGCGCTGCTGGAGCGGAGTCTGCGCCTCGCGCTGGAGCGCGGCTATGAGGAGCATGCTGGCCGCGCCTATGCCAATCTAACGTCCTATTTCGTGCGGTTCCGCGACTATGCGAACGCCCGCCACTATGTTGAACTGGGCATCACCCATTGCAGCGATAACGATCTCGATCTGTACAAGCATCAGCTTATCGCCTGGCGAGCGCTGGCCAGCTTCGAGCAAGGAAACTGGCTTTCGGCCAGCGAAGACGCGAATGAGGTCGTTCGCGCCTATAGCGGCTCCCCGGTCAACACGATTCACGCGCGCGCCGTCCTGGGCTGGGTGCGGATGCGCTGCGGCGACCCCGGCATGGATACGCCATTGGACGAAGCGCGCGACCTGGCGCTCGCTACCGGCGAATTGCAGCGCATTGCCCCCGTTATGGCCGCCCGCGCCGAGGCGGCCTGGCTGCGTGGCGATCTCGCCCAGTGCGTGGCGGAGGCGCAGATTGGCTTCGATTTGGCATGCAAGCACAGCAACCCCTGGCAGCTCGGGCAACTGGCATTTTGGCTCTGGCGCGCGGGCGCACTGACCCAGGCGCCGCCGGGAGCCGCGGCCCCCTACGCGCTCCAGATGGCGGGTGATTGGCGCGCGGCGGCGGATGCCTGGGAAGCGATTGGCTGCCCGTACGAGCGGGCGCTTGCCCTTATGGACGGCGATGAGGCGGCGCAACGCAACGCCCTGGCGATTTTCGAGCGGCTGGGGGCGCGACCCGCCGCCGAGACGCTGCGACGGCAACTCCGCATGGCGGGCGCGCGCGGCCTGCCCCGTGGCCCGCGTCCGGCGACACAGGCGAATCCGTATGGGCTGACCAACCGCCAGCTCGAAATCCTCTTGTTGCTAGCTGAGGGGTTGCGTAACCCAGAGATCGCCGACCGGCTCTCGACCACGCCAAAGACCATCGAGCACCATGTCTCGGATGTGCTGGCGAAGCTGAATGTGCGCTCGCGGGCTGAGGCGGTGCGCCTGGCCTTTCAGCTCGGTCTCGTCCCCCAGGTATCGATTCCTCCCAACCCCAAAATGAGGGACTGATTTCCTTCAACCTGGGTGCTCTCCCCGATGTGACTCCCCAACTTGCGCGGGTATGCTCCTCGTGCCTGGGACAGGTGACGCGATTGAGCGTCAGCCAGGCAAGGAGGAACGGCATGCCGTGTTATCTCGTAGAGCGCGCGTTTCCTGACGCTCTTGAGATCCCCGTGAACGAAGAACTGAGAAGAATCGAGAGGAATTGAGATGCGTATCAACAGGCTTGCTCTAACAGTCGCTGCCGCCTTTGCCACAGTCATTTTGCTGGGGGCTGGCATCGCGGTCGCTTTCGCCCACGGATCGACGACGAGTACCGCTCGCCCCGATCCGCTCCAGGCAGTCCGTAGCGCGACCGCCCGCTACCATTCACTCACCGTCGCACAGGGAAACGGCTACGCGCTGCTCAAGGATACTGCCGGGATTGCGTGTATCGATAATCCAGGTGTCGGCGCCATGGGCGTCCACTATGCCAACGGAGACCTGGTGAAGGCCGGGAAGATCGATCCCAACAAGCCGCAGGCGCTCGTCTACGAGCCAATGGGGAATGGTCAGCTGCGTCTGGTCGCCGTCGAATACGTCGTCATCCAACAGCAGTGGGATGCGGCGCACAACTCGCCGCCGGAGCTGTTCGGTCAGCACTTTATGATGACTCCCGATGGGAACCGCTTCGGGCTGCCAGCGTTCTATTCGTTGCATGCCTGGATCTGGCAGAATAATTCGTCGGGCATGTTTAGCATGTGGAATCCCACGGTGAGCTGCGGCGCGGCCACGACGGGTTCAGGATCATCTACCTCGGCTCCAGCGTCAGCCGACCCAAATGATGACCGGCCACTCCCACATGCGCGCCAGCCGCGATAATCGTCCTGACTGGTAGCTCCGGTCGTTGCGTCGAGGGCGGCGTCTGGCCCCGGCCCTCTCTCCTTAAAGGGAGAGATGACAGAGCCAGACCCACAATGTGCAGGCAATGCGCGACGAACGCCTCCCGCTCGCGATCAGGCTATGGGTCTGTTTCCCCTCTCCCTGAAAGGGGGAGGGGTTAGGGGAGGGGGCGGTCGCCCCGCCGACAACCTCATCCGCGCATCACCAAAGCCACCCACCAGCAAGATGGGTGAATGATCGGCCCAATGTGGGGGTTCCCCCCGATGTGGCGCGCCAGTCAACTCAAGTATGCTGCTTCATGCCTGGAGCGTTGGACACGCCAGCGAAGCGCGTCGGCCAGGCGAAGGAGGACAGGAGTACACATATGCCACGCTATCTCGTCGAGCGCACCTTTCCCGACGGTCTCCAAATTCCCCTGACTGAAGAAGGCGCGACTATCTGCCGCACAGTCGTTGCCACCAACACCGATGACCTGGTGACCTGGGTCCACTCCTACGTCACCGAGGATAAATCGAAGACCTTCTGCATCTATGACGCGCCTTCGCCTGAGGCGATCCGCCGGGCAGCGCGCCGAAACAACCTTCCGGTAGACAGAATCACCGAAGTCTCGGTGCTCGATCCCTACTTCTACCGCTAAAAGGATAGAGCGAACCGGAAGGGCCATCGACAGACAGCACCGATGGCCCTTCCGGTTCTTTCTGCGGACTCCCGCCGCGTATCCGGCCTATTACAGCAGCGTGTACGAGGCGAGCACCATCAGCAGCACCGTCACCACCAGCAGCAGGACCGGCGCGCCGATCAAGAGGGCGAGCTTGAAGCGCGTGCTCAGCTTCGAGCCGCTGGCGAAGTAGTAGACGAACGGGCCAATGACCGGGACCACCAGCACCAGCGCACCCCAGCCCAGTTTCTTCCCAGCGCTCAGCTCCTGACGCTGGCCCAGCTCCACGAAGGCGACGGCGATCCAGGCGGCGTAGAGCGCGAAGAAAAGCGCATTGCCATAGAACGAGAGCAGAATCTGCACGACTGAGTAGCCGGTGAAGCCGAGCGGCTGGAACATGGCAGTACCTCCTGAGTAGCCTGACGTGTAGGCTGCGGCAGCGGGCGGAATCCCATCATTCGAGGTGGTATCCTCAGGGAACGCATCGGTAAAGATTGGCCCAGGCGCGGCATTGACATTGGGCATATTCGGCTGCGCGGCGGGTGCGGGCGCCTGGCGATAATCGGGCGGGTTGTAGCTGGGGCCGGGCGTGCTGAAGCCGGTGTTGAGATACTTCGCCACCAGCCGTAGCGTCGCGCCGAAGTCGCCACCACCCGCCAGCGTTATGGGCGAGCCGCAGGGATGCGAGACCTCCAGCAGCGGCGGGACCGTCGTCGCCGCTTTGTTATCGGCGAAGCAGTTGTTGGCGCCGCTGGGCGCGGAGAGCGCCAGATCGGCCACGCCAGAGCCGGTCACCGTGTTGCCCGTGACGACGTTGCCTGAGGCCAGCCAGAAGTTCTTGTCGATGTTGCCGAGCACCAGGATGCCGTACTCGCTGTTGTTGACGACGCGGTTGTTGGCGATGTAGTTCAGGTCGCCCCCAGGCACGAGAATGCCGTCGCCCAGCGGGATATGCGACCAGAGGTTATATGGCGCCTTCTCGTTGCCGTTATCATGCACATAGTTGCCGATGACCGTTGTGCCGCGCTCCGGCGGGCCTTTTTCGCTATCGAGCGTATTCGGCACGATGCCCGCGCTGTTGCGCGCCCACTCGGAGTTCTGGATGATCAGATTGCCGCCCGCGTTGGTGCCTGAATATCCCAGGCCGTTCCATTCCGAGATCACGTCGGTGATGAGCGCGTCGCAGGGATAGCACTGGCCGATGTAGAAGCCAGAATCCGGGCTGCCAGAGGCATACGAGCGGTCAAACTCGCCACGCTTCGAGCCGAAGGCGTAGATGCCATAGTCGCCGTTGTCGTAGGCCGTCAGATAGCTGCCCCGGTAGCCGGTCTGGTCCGTCCAGTAGAAGCCGTTGCCCGCATAGTGGTGGGCGGTCATGTTCTCGATGATGACATTATCGGCCTGCACCGTGAAACCATTGGCGAGCTTCGACTGCCCGTCGAGGATCGTCTGGTTGCGGTCCTCGCCGCGAATGGTCAGGTCGGAGGTGCAGACCTTGACGGCCTCGTGGTAGACGCCTGGCGCGACAAGGATCAGATCGCCCGGCTGCGCGGCGTCCACAGCGCCCTGGATGGTCGGCTTATCGGCGGGGACGTGAATCACGTGGGCGAACTGCGACGGCGGCCCGAGCAGCGAGCTGCGCAACGGCGAGCCAGCCGGACAGAGCGTGTTGGCCGCCGGAGGGCGCTGGGCGCTTGCCTGCGCGGTAGGCGCCTGCCCCGCAAGCGCAAACAGCGGAATGGCGAGGAGCACGACGAACAGCGTGGGCAATGCAAGGGCCGCAAGCGCTGGACGGCGAGAACGAGGTTGTGGCATGACGGCTCCCTCGGTGAGCGGTAAGTGAGCAATAGGTGAGCGCACTACGCAAGGTGACTCAGTACAAGAGCAGGACAGACCTATGATACGGTGACGACAACCTCCATGCCCGGATGAATGATACAGACTACATGGTAGGTTCCCGCCGTCGGGAAGACAATGTCTTTGCTATCGCCCGTCTGAAAGGATAGCCCCTGGTCGGTATTCAGATCGGCGGGCGCGCCAGCCTGCGGGACGCATTTTACGCCCTCTCCCACACAGATGATGTGCGTGCCACCGCTTGCCGGATCGACGAAATGGACGGACTGCCCCGCCTTGATCGAAACACTGGTCTGCTGGAAAGCGGCGACACCCATATCCACTTGATTGGACGGAGTGCTCCCGCATCCCGCCAGCGTCAGCGTCAGCAGCAATAACACCAGGACTCCGCCGCTGGTGGGGCGCAGGCGCTTGCCCACATGCATAGATTGTCCTTACTTGCTATCTCATGACACGAATCCACACAACTATCTCCCCGCCTGCAATTTCCCAACACAGCTGGGCGGCGGACGGAACGGGCAGCAATGCGATGCACCGTGGAGGTTCGGTTCGACTGGAGACGAGTATAGCCGAGCTTGTGTATGCTGTCCACCCCTTGTCTAAAGCATGCCCAAGTCAACGCGCGGGGAGTACGAGGGGAAATAGGTAGCAAGCTCAACTGGCCCACTTGTCTATCGTCGTTGACGGCCAACCAGTAATGTTCTACCATCGGCAAAATGGCTGCTGAGAGCAAGCAACGACCAAAATGAACAAATGACCAAAATGAGGTGAGAGCGCCATGGTCGATTCCGGCATGGTCTATCAGATAACGGTGGATGGCACAACGCTCGCGCTCGAAGGGATTCGCGCCTATTTTCAGTCACAACGCGCCAGGCTGGACGCCCATCTGGTGGCCCGGCTCGCCGCCTTTCTGGATGACGCCCACGACTCGATTGACTGTGCGATCTACGATCTGCGCCATCCGCGTATCCTCGATGCGCTGGCGAGCGCGGTGGCGCGTGGCGTGCGGGTGCGGATCGCCTATGACGGGGGCAATGAGCATGCTGGCGGCATGAGCGCCGACCCAAAGCCCAGCGGAACCGAGGCGGCGCTGGCCAACGCCGGGCTGCTGCCGCATGCCACCGCGGTCCACGAGCGCGGGCGCCACCTGATGCACGATAAGTTCGTGCTGCGTGACGAGCGCGACGTATGGGTCGGCTCGGCCAATTTCACCGTGGGCGGGCTGGAGCTTCAGGATAACACCTGCCTGACGATCTCATCGCGCGATCTCGTGACCCATTTCGCGACAACCTTCGCGGCGTTGCTCCAGCCACAGCACCGGCACACCCGCTCGGCAGCGGCGCTTACGACCGCCGAATCGTCGGGAGTCCTGGTTGGCTCGACCAGCATCGCGCCGTTCTTTGCGCCTGCCGCGGGTGAAGCCATCGAGCAGGAGCTTATCAGCGCCATTCGGGGCGCGCATAAGATTCGCCTGTTAGCCTTCCTGCTGAGCGATCCCGGCATCCTTGAGGCGCTGGCGCCGCTGGCGCAGCAGCCGCGGTTCGACATCCGTGGTGTCTACGACCCGCATGGCATGGAGGATGTGCTGCGCTACACCACTCAGGACCGCGCGCTCTTCTGGTTCATGGACGATCCACGGTTCGTCGCCGCGCCATCGCACGCTTTTTCGGCGCAGCGCGAGCAAGACTTCATGCACAACAAGACATTTGTTTTCGATGACCAGCTGGTCTTCACGGGGAGCTACAACTTCTCGGAAAACGCCGAGGCCAACGATGAGGTAGTGCTCAAGTTCGCCTCTGAGCTACTCGCGGCAGCCTACACGCACTACACTGACGTGCTCTTCGCGACCTATGGTGGGGTCATCGAGGCGCCCCAGACCCGCAGACGCCTGAGTGGTGGCCCACATGTGAGTGCCGGCCCGCGTGTTGGCGTCAACACCGCGCCGCGGATGCCAGCCATCACCGCGCCACCCGCGCGCAAGCCCACGGCATCGCCCGTCGTCGCGCCCACCGCGGTCGTGACACAGGCGCAGGCGCAGGCGGAGACGCCTGCCAGCAAGCCACGGCGCAAGCCCAGACGGAAGCTGGATATCATCATCTTCGTGATACGCCTGAAGATCGTGGTCGTCGTCATCGCGATCATTGCGTATCTGGTGCTGTCAGGCATCGTGCATTTCTAGCCAGAGCCCGAGGAAACAACGGCCGTGCGAATGTTAAGGACGCTCGCTGGCCGTCTCTCCATTTTCCACGCTGGCACATCGCTTGCAGGAGGTATTCGTACTGCGTGTTCATCAGCGCAGTGCGACTCCTGCCTTGTTCAATCGCAAGGATGGCCAGGAGGACAGGTTTATCAAGGAGGAGTGGTTTTGATGCGCTACACTGAACCGGGAGATCCCCGCGAACCATACAACACCGAAACGGAACCAGCGCCACGCTATTACGTGGAGCCAGAGCCGCCTCCGCGCTATTATGCGGAGCCTGAACCCACGCCCGTGCCGCCTGAACCGCGCGTGCGATACGTCGAGAACGACGCCCGGTATGCGCCGAGCTGGCGTGGATGGCGTGCCAGCCAGATTGTGTATACGATTGGCGGTATCGTCGAGGTGCTGATCCTGATCCGTATCGTGCTCGAACTGCTTGCCGCCAATCCAGGAGCTGGCTTCAGCAGCGTCATCTACACCATCACCGATCCACTCGTCGCGCCTTTCCGGGGCGTCTTTCCCACGCCCCAGAGCCACGGCAATGTTCTCGATCTCGCGGCTGTGCTAGCCATCGTCGTCTATGCGCTGCTGACGTGGGCAGTTGCGCGGATCGTCGAGCTCATCAGACGCCGCTCTGCCCCTTCTGTTTGATAATGGTTGCTGCTAGCATATCTGCCAGATGTGCCACAGACGCTAACGCCTGAACAGCACGCCGGGGAGTCAGGGGGTAGCCCTCAGATTCTCCGGTTTTTCTTATCTCCGCCCGTATTCCACAATCTTAAACGACCGCCAATCGGCCTATCACGACGCGATACATATTGACAGATGCAGCGCTTACCGTTATGCTGCAAAATGCAACCTGCCACGTATTGACATTTCGTGATGGGGCGATGCGTGATTCCCCATGCCGCGGTATCAGCATAGGCCGCGAGCGACGTGTGTCCAGGGATGTATAGCGAAACGAAAAGGAATGGGAAATGGCGCGGCGCGGCCGGAGGATGTGGGCTGAGAGGCAAGCAGGTTCTCAGGTAGCGTCGCATCGGCTCGCATTGGCGTTGTTTTGCGCGCTCGCACTGATCTCCGTCGCGGGATCGCTGCTGTGGAGCCTTCCGGTCAACGCGGCAGCGGCGCCGACCACCTTCTACGGCGTCTCCGACAGCCGTGTGCATGCCAACTCGCTCGTCGATACGCCTACCTCTACCGACACGCCCGCGCCCACACCGACCGATACACCCGCGCCTACGGCGACGAACACGCCTGCCCCAACGGCGACGCCGAACAATCCCTATGCGCTCAACGTGGCTGGCGCGGCGTCCGCGGCTGGATGGCCACAGAAGTCGAGCAACTGGTGCGGCATCGCCACCGTCGGCCTCATCGCCAGTTATCTCGGCAACACTGTCTCACAGTCGGCGATATATAACATGCTCAACAGCCAGCAGAACGAGAGCATGTGGGGCTACCCGCCGCCATCCTCATCGTACTGGGGGCCATATCTTGCCGCGAACATTTCGGGCGACTTTGGCACCGACCCGCGCTCATTGGCTGAAGGACTGACTCTGACCACCGGCCGCATCTACCACGTCAAGGTAGGTCTCGGCGGCGCCTGGGATACTACGGTCCACATCGTGCGCGACCTGCTGGTGAGCAGGCAGCCGATCAGTATTATCGTGGATCATGGCATGCATTCGGTGATTGTCTCTGGCGTGGAGGCGACCGGCGACCCGCTCAGCAACCCGAACAGCATCACGGCGATACATGTCTGGGATCCTGGCGGCGGGATAATTGTCAACGGAAATTACGTCGGCATCCAGGCAGCTATGGAGGTTGTTGTTCCGAAGAGCCAGTGGCTTTCGGGTACAATCCCGTGGAGCGGCTCGTCTTACTTTAAGTATCCCTATGCCGCCAATGTCTACTCGGGTAAAGCGCTTGACCCTGACCCGGCGGTCGGGCCATACGCCTATGTTCCTTCGCAGGTCAACCATCTCTGGATCGGCCACTATGTCTATATCTCGCCGCTGGCAGCCAGCGATTCGGCGGGTCTCAGCCCTGATTGGGAGCTCAACCAGAGCGGCGTGCTGATCGCCGGGCTTCCGGGTGGGACATGGCCGAACCTGCCCGATGGCTATACCGGCTCCTCAATTCCGATGCCATCCAATCCGCCGCCGCCACCGCCACCGGTCAAGCCGCCAGTGATCGCGCCGAAGAAGGCTGCGCTGCCACCGCCGCGCCCGACGCCTACTCCACGGGCAACGGCAACCTCGACGGCCCTGCCCACAGCGACCTCGTTGCCCACCGCGGCGCCCACCGCGACCGCGCGTCCGACGGTGTGCGCGCCACTTAACTGCGCGCTATCTGCGGTGCAACGAGACACCGGCCTGCTCGTCATCTCGCTGCTGCTCTTGTTGCTGACGGCTGTGTGGTTCCCCGCCGCTATCCTCGTCGCCCGCGTGCGCGCTGTCCAGATGCAGTGGTCGAAGGAGAAGATGCTCCAGGCGCTGGAGGCAAACGATCTGGCGGAGAGTGATGCGCCGACGCTGGCGGAGTCGCTAGCGATAGCTCCAACGGCCAGCGAATCACCAGGATCACCAACCGAGGCGCTCGAAGCTCCAGCGGCTGGTGATGGCAACCCATCGCCAGATGCGCCCGCAGACATGGCAGGCGCACAGCCTGCCGAGGCGACCCACGATGAGTCTGGCGGGTCTGCTGAGTCTGCTGAGTCTACTGAATCTGATGGGTCTGATGGCCCAGCTATCGCCGAGGCTTTGGGCGACACAGATTCGGTAACGCTGGACTGATCGGGTGACACACTGCGAACGAATGAGGGCGAACGAATGAGGCGCCGACCGGAAGGATCAGCGCCTCATCGCTCTATCAGGCTCTCAGGCGCCGACTTGTATCGCAAGCTGCAATGTTGGTAGAACCGCCTGCGAGGCAGATAGGGTGACTGTCTGCGCTCCCAGGCTGCTGAGCGTCTGCGCGGTCAGATTCGCCCCCGCCGCGACATAGCCGTACCCATCGGTTGCGGTCGCCTGAGTTGAATAGCCAGCGGGCCAGGAGACGGTAGCATTGGCGGGTTGCCAGCTCATCAACAGCAGGCTCACAACGTTGGATGCCCCACTCCATGAGACACCGTTGAACTGCGCCGAGGTCACATGGCCGTCGCCGCCGTTGTCGTTTGTCGCCATCGCGCTCACCGCCAGGATGGGGCTGGCCGACGCACCGCGATAGGCGAGGACTATGCCGCCGCCATCCGCGTAGGACGCCGCCTTGAGGGTGATCGTCGCGCCCGAGTCGGCGCTGGTCGCAATCTTCCACCACCAGTTCAGCCCTTGCCCGTCAGGATGGCCGCCTCCAGCTCCAGCCGTCCAGCCGGTCGGGGTGGTCCAGCTTGCGGGCGAGCCGTTCGTGCCCGCCGCCGCAATCAGGAGATCGCCTGCCTGCACGGTGGGAGCCTTGATCTTGACACCTGCTCCAAAGTTGCCATTGGCTGTTGAGCTGCCAATCAGCGTCACGCCAGTTGTGGGCGTAACTCCCGTGCCTGACAGTGCGATGCTCTGCGGACTATCCGCCGCATTGTCGCTGATGCTGATGGCTGCGCTACGCGAACCGGCGACCGAGGGCGAGAAGGTGACGGTGATCGTGCAGGTGCCGCCTGAAGCTAGAGTGTCCGGGCTCAGCGGACAAGTCGCAGACTCGGCAAAGTCAGCCGCATTCGTTCCGCCTAGAGCGATACTGGTTATCGTCAGTGGCGCCGTGCCAGTGTTGGTGAGCGTCACCGTCTGGGCGGCGCTGGTCGTACCGACATTCTGGTTGCCGAAGCCGACGCTCGTTGGGCTGAGTGTCACGCTTGGGGCGGATGTCATCCCTGTCCCAGACAGTGGGACGCCCTGTGGGCTGCCGCCCGCGTTGTCACTGATGCTCAAGGTCGCGGTGCGCGCGCCATTTGCCGAGGGCGTGAAGGTCACACTGATCGTGCAGCTCGCCGCGATAGCCAGCGTACTCGGGCTGACCGGGCAGGTATCCGACTCGGCAAAATCAGCGGCATTCGCGCCGTTCACCACGATACCGCTGATGGTGAGCGCTGCCGTGCCACTGTTGGTGAGGCTGATCGACTGCGCCGCGCTGGTTGTGCCAACGTTCTGATTGCCGAAACTGAGCGATGTCGGATTTAGCGTCACCGCGGGCGCGGGAACGACCCCAGTCCCGCTCAACGCGATGCTCTGCGGGCTATCGCTGGCGTTGTCGGTGACGCTGACGCTTGCGCTACGCGCTCCGGTTGCCGCGGGCGAGAACGTCACACTGATGGCGCAGGAAGCGTTGGCCGCCAATGTGTTGGAGCTAGCTGGGCAGGTGTTTGTCTGGGCAAAGTCGGCAGCGTTCGTGCCATTCACCGCGATACCACTGATGGTCAGCGGCGCCGTGCCGGTGTTGGTGAGCGTCACCGTCTGGGCGGCACTTGTCGTGCCAACGTTCTTGCTGCCGAAGCTGACGCTTGTGGGCGATAGGCTGACGACGGGCGCGGGGGGAATGGTGTTTCCCGCGATTAACCGGTTCAGGACATTCGCTGTGATGATCTGGCTTTTCGCATTGGCAAAGCCTGGATTGCAATCACAGAAGCCATCATTGAATCCATTATCCACGCCCCATGCCCATTCAATGGTGCCCGCTGAGAAGACGGTCCCGCCCGCCGGAGTGGTATACACGGTGGTATCGGCCCAGGAGTTAACACCGTTATCTGCTGCCGGGACAAACGAATGGCCGACCTGCTGTAGACCCGCGGGCTCGTAGGATACGTATGCGGAAAGCGTGGGATCGTTGACCGCCCGCGTACTGAACTCATAGCCGATCAGGCCCGCGATGGCGTTCTGCCCTGTCCCGCTGGTTATGACCGTGCCATTGTATTTCGCCAGGCCTGTTCCGGCAAAGACCCAGCTGGTCGGATCGTAGACCAGGAACGGTCGTGCCGCCGCTGCGCCATTCGAGAGCGAACCAGTAATTTGGTTTTCGGGATGTGGTGGCGTCGTACCGCGCCAATCGACGGTCGTCGAGCCAGGCAGCGCGCCTTTATCGCAGTGCTCGCGCCGGTCCGGCTGACCGGATACCGAGTTGGCCCATGTCATACGCCGACTGATATCATCGGCGCTGAAGAATGCGGCGCTCCCTCCCGTATTGATGAAATTCAGGATGTTCGCGCGCATGTTGTCGGAGGCGTATTCATCATGGCCGGTATTCACAAACACCTTGTGCCCGGCGAACAGGTTTGGGTTAGACTCCAGGTCCACGTCAGTGACGTAGGTGATGTTATCTCCCTGCGCCTCCATCCAGCGAATCATGGGATAGTCCCAGACCATGAAATTTCCCGCTCCGTCCTCCGATCCCTGCACCATGTAGGGACGATCAAACGAGACGGTGTAGGCGCGGGCATCGCCGAGGAACGCCTGAGTGGAGTCGTTGAATTTGCCATAGAGGTTGTAGCCAACATTGTTGTTCCCTGCGCCGCCCCAGTAGTTGTATGCCTGCCAGGTGGTGACATCCATTGAGTAGACAATATCTGCCGTGCTGGAGAGATCCTTCACCACAAACGTCATGTAGTTTTCGAGGTTGTCATCCAGACGTATCAGCTTGACGATATAGTTGCCGGTTGTCCAGGTTGAGGGAACGGTGAGCGTGTAACTCGCGTTCCATTGGCACTCGATCATGCCAAAGTCCGCGCCCGATGTGGTGATTGGGCAGGCGGCCTGGGGTGAGCCAGTCAGCGGCCCGATATGCTGCATAAGCCGACCGCCGCAGGGGCTGCATTGCGAGCCGTCTGGATTTGTGCCATGCGGATAGTAGCCCATGCGGTAGATATCCATCGTGTATTGCGCTGTCGCCGAGAGTGAGACCATAAAACTGATCTGGCTTCCCTGGCTGACGCTTGTCAGCGCTGCGTAGCCCTCGATCTGGTGGTGCGATTCCTTGTTGAAGTTGTCGAACTGCCAGCTTGTGGTGCCTGACTGCTGATTTTCGAGCACGATGGGATTGGAGCCTGCGGCCCGCGCGATGTTGGGTTGCACAGGAATGAAGGCGGCTCCAGCACTCAGCAGAAGGACGATAGCCAGCAGGTAAGGCCAGAGACGCAGACGTGGGGTGAAGAGCGGGGTGACTGTTGCTACGCGCATAGAGCGCGCATCAGGTTTCCATGCGAACATGCGGAAGTTTCTCCTCGGAGGCGGAATTCTGAATCGTGGCGACGACGGTCTATGCGAGGAAGGTTTGCAGACGCGGGCAATTCGTCGGTGATACGAGAAGTAGTAGCAAGAACCCTGCCAATACCGTGAACTTGGTTGCACAAGGAATCGAATACAATGCAGGATGAGTGGAGCATATGCAGAGACGCCCGGCGCCATCTATCCCCTCACCCACGCCCCGTTCTGCTGAGACTCAAGTTCTCAAGCAAGCCGATTCTACTCTGTAGACAACTATTATAACATGAGTTAGTAATCAAGTCATTAGGCGCGCAGTCGGGCTGTCCAATGATACTGTTGGCATTTATGGCGCATACGATCATCGCGGAATACCGCGACGCACAATGAAGCAGAGATCCGCGCTAGACCAGAATCGCTAGCAGCCAGTGGTGGTGTAGCTCAGGGTGGGGGGCGACCCGGCTGTCTGCGCATCGGCGTTGAAGCTGATGGTTCCCTGGCGCCCGTCGCCATTCGAGCTGTTCTGGAGCCGAATCGAAATGCTGGTTCCAGGCCTGAGCGTGCCGTGCCTGGGGGAGATCGAGACGCCCGCCTGGTCCGACCCACCAGATATCTCCACGTGCCAATCGACGCTGTCCGATCCGCTATTCGACAGGACCACAACCTGGGTCTGCTGGCCGGAGTCACAGCCTAACTGCACGCTGGTCGGCGCGACCTGGAGCCAGCCCGCGCTGGGTGTGGCGCTGGGCGCAGGCGATGGCGTCGTGTTCGCGGTGGTGGTCGCGGATATGCCAGTCCCCGTCGCACCCTGTGGAGACGGTGCGAAGTAGCCCGCGCGCGCCAGCAGGACCACGGCCAATAACGCGGCGATGAGAGCTACATTGGCCCCGATGCTGACGGCGAGGAAGGCGGCGAGTGTCGTCGGACGCGCCGCCCCGACGGAATAGCGCTGGCGGCGCGCATCCACACCCGCATGCATCTCCGGCCAGACCGGCATCTCTCCCGGCGTCCGCCCAGGCGCATCATACTTGCGAGAACCCAAAGTGTTTGGCCCGTCGTCCTGCACGCGCTGCTCCTTAGCATCATGACTCTGCTGAGTCTGCGATGACGTTACCGCTGTGCGAGGCGTGGAGACGGCAGTCATCGTGAGCTTTCATGATACCGAACGGCAGCGCCGAATGCCAAATCAGGCGCCAGAGTGGCTTTACATTGGGACAAAGACCCGCAGGTAGTAGTTGCCGGGGCTTGAGACGTTCACGTCGATGCTATACGTAGGATTGCTCCCCGTTTCGGCGTGGAAGCCGCTTGCCGTCACGTACGAGATCGCGTAGCCGTCGTTCTGCATCGCCTGCTTCAGAAAATTGACGATAGTGGCCTGCGTTCCAGCGCTGCAAAAGTACGCATAGGACGAGCCAGCGGTTCCGCCGCCCAGATACGAGCTGACACGAGTGCCCGGCGGCATCAGGAAGTGGTACGTTGATGAGGACGAGCTGACCGTGCTGCCGTCCTCGTAGATCGTGTATTTCGGCGTCCCGGAGTAATATTGCGGATCGTTGAGGCAACTGGGGGCCGCGATCTTCCCCACCTGCAAGCGGAAGGTCGTATAGCCGCCGGTGTGGCTGGCGTACTGATCGAAGCCGACAAAGGTGAACGGCGAGCCCGACCCGGAGCTATTCACGCAGATGTGGGCATTGCTACAATAGTCGAGATAGGCGAAATTGGAGGGATCGGGGAAGAGGTTGTTCAGCTTCCAGCCGCTGTGCACCAGATGCCCAATCGTCGAGGTCGGCGTCGCCGAGGGAGTGAGCTGCCCGCCATCGATGTTTGCCTCACTGCCCTGGAAACAGAGCGTATAGGTGGTGACGGTATACTGGCCCGTCCCTCCCCCGTTTGTGGATGCGGGGCCGATATAGGTTCCGGCGGGAGCCTGAAGACTCGACACGCCGCTGACCGATTGAAACGGTGTCGCGCCCGTGACCAGTTGCGTGCAGGGCGGCTGCGGAGTCGGCGTGACGGTGGGAGCGGAAGTCGCCGTTGCCGAGGACGTTTCATTCGCGGCGGCTGGCACAGCGCACCCGCTGATCGCCAGCGCAATCGCCACGGCGCTGATAAGACAACAAGAGAGCAGCCTGCGTGAATCCCAGAGGTGTGAGAGACGCATAGAATTCTCCTCAAGTATGGGAGCCTGGGCATCGCCAACAATAGCAAGATAGTGACGGCTCTCGGGGAATATTCCATTCACTGTCGGCGAGTGTAGCAGCATAGCGCTGATTCTACTATGCCGGGGATCACACTGGTGTGACCGCGCACCTCACTCACAAACGGTATTGAAAAGGTGGATGGATCGCCGACCCATCCTGGACAGGTTCATCTCTCTGCCGGTATACTCATCACGTATTCATTTGTTCTTTAGGGAGGCTTTGACAATTATGCCGGTTTGCTGCTAACTCCATCCTGTTTCCTGTTCAAACAGTGAGACAGACGTGACCATTCTTGCTTCCATCACTTCGCGTGTCCCTCATGTCTCTCATCAGGCATGAGCGTTCAGTCGTTCGTCGGCTGGAATGCACGCGGCGCATGATTCGCGCCCGACGGCCCTGCTGGCAACGCCTGTGCGAGACGGCAGATAGTGAGAACGCAAGCATGCGATGGTGCGAAAATCGAGATGGAGAAGCACGCGGTCCGCGCGGTGTCGGGCCTGGAGCTGCGCCACACCATGGGCAGACGGACGCCATCGTGTCCCTGTCGCGTGTCGCGGCATCCGCCTGATCTGCCTCTCCGATCATGGCGCAGGCGGTGATCTGCTCTCGCTCCTTTTTCTCTCCCTCTTTCTGCCCCGTCGCTTCCTCGCACCTGTTGATACGGTGTTAAGACGACCGTGCTGTTTTTTTCTCGAAGCAAAGAGCAAGGAGTATCTCTCATGACAGAGCAGCGGCTTTCACTCCTCCCCTTCTATGCGGGTTGGGGAGTCTATACTCAGCGGCTTGCTGCGGCCATCGCGCCCCTGAGCGGCGAGCAACTTACCCTGCGCACCACGCCGCAACACTGGTCAATTGGCATGTACGCGACGCACATTGTCGCCAATCGCGCCTGGTGGTTCCATGCGCGGATGGGCGAGGGGGACGACGATCTGACGCCCTTCGACTTATGGGCTCTGGGGGTCTGTGAGGCGGATGTTGATCCCTTCCACTCGGCGGCAGAACTGGTGGCCGGGCTTGAGAAGACCTGGCAGATGATCGAGCAGGCGCTTGTCCGCCTGACCCCGGCTGATCTTTTCGAGGAAGTCCCGCCGCTGGATCAGGCGGGACGTGTGCGTCACGCACAACTGGTGGAGCCCGCGCTCCAGCCCTACGCTCAGATGTGGCTGGATGCGGCGGCTCGTTCTGGAGAAGTGAGACCCGCCGTGTCGCGCCAGCAGGTTATCTGGGGTGTGCTCGAACACGACATCCATCACGGCAGCGAAATCTCTACCACTCTCGGCATCCACGGCCTGCCCGTCGTCGACCTGGATGGTTGAGCGCCGAAACGTCGTCAGGTCTCCTCTCGCATGGGTGGAGATGGTGAAATGGTGAAATGATGCCGAACGGGTTCACCGTTGGCGTACATCTGCAAGTTTGCAAGCCCCTCCCCCTTGCAGGGAGAGGGGTTGGGGAGGGGGCCGTTGCCCCAGTGACAACATCCCAGACGAAACCAATATGACTGAGCGTTTCGCTTGTCATTGGGCCCGTTGCTACACATCGCGCGCTCAGCAGCCAGCCCCCAAAAAGTGGGGAAGGGGAAGTGCTACCTGGCGAACTCCATCGTTCCGTCTTCCAACCTGCCAAATCGCAGGCTCAGCAGGTCGAGCGCGTAATTCTGGTAGAGCCGCCAGGGTCGCCGGGAACCCTGGTGGGGCAGCGTGTCCATCGCGCGCTGGATGTAGCCAGAGGTGAAGGTGAGCAGGGGTTCCTCGGTGATGGATGGATCGCGTCGGCGCGGGGTGCAATGGGTGTAGCCATGGCGCGCCATATGGTTCAGCAGGCGACAGACATACGCCGAGGTCAGCTCGCACTTCAACGTCCAGGAGGCGTTGGTATAGCCCATGGCGGTGGCGAAATTCGGGATGTCGCTATACATCATGCCCTTGTAGCTCATCGTCTTCGAGACGTCAACCGGCTTGCCATCCACGATGAGCCGCGCCCCGCTCATCAGCTTCATGCTGAGGCCGGTGGCGGTCACGATGATGTCCGCGGCAAGCTCCTCGCCTAAGCGCAGTCGGATGCCCGACTCGGTGAATGTCTCGATCGTGTCGGTGACCACCGACACCTTGCCGGACTTGATAGCCCTGAACAAGTCGGCGTCCGGCACGAGGCACAGCCGCTGGTCCCACGGGTTATAGCGCGGCGAGAAATGCGTCTCGATGTCGAAGTCTGGGCCAAGCTGCTCGCGCGTCATCTTCAGGATTGCCTGCTTCGTCTCGGCGGGCTTGCGCCGGGCAAGGCTATAGAAATACATCCCAAAGAGCACCGACTTCCAGCGCGCGGCTCCGGGCGCGACACCGGCGGGCAGATGCTGGCGGAGCCAGTTGGCGATGGCGTCCTCGGAGGGCCGGGCAACGATATAGGTCGGCGAGCGCTGCAGCATCGTGACATGCGCCGCCCGCTCGGCCAGCGCCGGAACCAGCGTCACGGCGGTCGCGCCACTGCCGATTACCACCACACGCTTGCCGTCGTAGTCCAGGTCGTCTGGCCACTGCTGCGGATGCATGATGCGCCCAGCGAACCGCTCGACACCGGGCCAGTCGGGCGTGTAGCCATGGGCGTAGTCGTAGTAGCCGCTGCACATATAGAGGAAATTGCAGGTGAACCGGACGATTTGCCTCTCAGCGCCATCCGGACTATCGGCGCCCGTCTCCGCCTCGACCGTCCAGGTCGCGTCGGCTGAGGACCATGTGGCGCACCGCACCTGATGGCCGAAGCGGATCTTCTGGTCTATGCCGTATTCCGCCGCCGTCTCGCGAATGTACTTCAGGATGGATGGGCCATCCGCGATGGCTTTCGCCTCGCGCCAGGGGCGGAAGCTATAGCCCAGCGTATGCATGTCGGAGTCGGAGCGGACGCCTGGATAGCGGAACAAGTCCCACGTGCCGCCAATCGCGTCCCGGCCTTCGAGGATGGTATAGGTCTTGTGCGGACAGCGCGTTTGCAGATAATACGCCGCGGCGATTCCGGATATCCCCGCTCCAACGATCAGGACATCAACGTGTTTGGCGCTGTCCATCATACCCTCCGGCCATTGCAATCAAGCTACGGCTCCACGCGACGGAGCACGACCACCGCGTTATGGCCGCCAAAGCCCATGGATTCCGACATGGCAACCTTGATCGGCTTGCGGCGCGCCTCATTCGGCACGTAATCGAGGTTGCATTCCGGGTCGGGTGTCGTGTAGTTGATCGTCGGGGGAAGAATACCGTCGTGCAGCGCCAGCGCCGTGAAGGCAATCTCGACGCCGCCCGCCGCGCCCATCAGGTGGCCCGTCATCGACTTGGTGGAGCTGATCGGCAACTGGGGCGCGTACTCGCCAAAGACCGCGTTGACCGCGGCGGTCTCGTTGCGGTCATTCGGCGGCGTGGAGGTGCCATGCGCATTGATGTAGTCCACCTCGGTGGGCTGCAGGCCCGCTTTGGTCAGTGCCCGGCGGATGGCCCGCGCCAGCCCCGAGCCGCCAGGCGCTGGGTCAGTGATATGGTGGGCATCGGCCGTGCCCGCGTAGCCGACAATCTCGGCGTAGATGTGCGCGCCGCGCGCCCGGGCTGACTCCATCTCTTCGAGGATGAGGATACCCGCGCCCTCACCAGAGACAAAGCCATCGCGGTCGGCGTCGAAGGGGCGACTGGCGCCCTGTGGGTCGTCGTTGCGCGTCGAGAGCGCGTGCATGCTGGCAAAGGCCGCGATGGTCATCGGCGTCATGCCCGCCTCGGTCCCGCCGGTAATCATCACGTCCGCGTCGCCGCGCTTGATGACCTCCGCCGCCTCGCCGATGGCATGTGCGCCAGTGGCGCAGGCCGAGACGGTGGCATAGTTGTGGCCGCGCGCGCCCAGCAGCATCGAGACATTCGCGCCCGCCAGGTCAGCGGGCATCATCGTGATGAAGAATGGGTTGAAGCGGTCGGGCGGTCGCTCGAAAATCTGATGGAAGCCCTCCTCCAGCGTCCACAGACCACCGCTTCCCGAGCCGATCAAGACGCCGACCTCGTCGGCTATTGGCGCGATGTCCAGTTTGGCGTCGGCCTGGGCCTCTAGCGCCGCCGCCAATGCGAAATGGGTGAAGCGGTCGGTGCGCCGCACCAGCTTGCGGTCGAGGACCGCGAGTGGATCGAAGTCTTTAACCTCGGCGCCGATCCGCACGTCATGGCGACTCGCATCGAACCGCGTGATCGGCCCCACACCCGATTTCCCCGCGCAGAGCGCTGCCCATGTGCTCGGCGTATCGTTTCCTAGCGGCGACACCATCCCGATGCCCGTTATCACGACCCGTCTCGTCATCGTTGCGTTCCCCTCTGCCTCAGCCCCAGCATTGTACAGCGCGTGGCTACCTTGTCCGACCATATAGTACCCCACAAGCGTCGTTATCAGCTAGTTTGCGGAAGTGGTGCTGTTGGGTTACTTGTCTGTCGGTTCGTATGATAGCACGACCACATGATTACCGGGCGGCGAGGAGCAGCGTCGCGGCAAACTCCAGATGCCAGAGGATGAGGATGAGCGTCAGCACGCTTAGCGCCGTATGGAGGTAGCGCCAGACGCGGATGAGATGCAGGCACAGGCGCTCCATGCCCATCTCCTGGCGTATCGCCACCGCCTCCGACACCAGCGCGCCTTCCACGCCGGGTGAGGCTGGGCGGGCGCTGCCTCTCTGCTGCTGATGGAGCAGCACAGGAATCTCATCGGGTGGCACGCTCAAGTCGTAATACGCCAGATCCCAGGGGGCACTCGACGCGGCCTGCCGGGTCTGCTGGCTGAGGGGACGCGAACGCTCCCACCTGCGCTGGCGCTTATGGGGGAGCGTGCTGACCAGCGCATCGAGGCGCTCTTCGCCCTCGAAGGTCAAGGTCTTCAGGGCGGCTCTGGCGGCCAGGCGCGGCGCGATCCGGTCAAGCTGCTTGCCGATGATGCCGCTGACGACCAGCGCGATCAGGCTGTAGAGCGCATAGGAGCCCGTCCGCGGGTGGAAGTTGCCCGCTGAATGCGCGAAGATGAGCGCCAGCGCCAGGATGCCGCCCACGACGTGCCAGGAAAGGGCGGTATGCAGCAGCCCGAACCGCCCGCGCCAGAGTCGCTTGCGCATCGCATAGCCCGCGCCGACGATGACGAGCAGCAGCGTGCCAAGGATGGCGAAGATGTAGCCATAGCGGCTGTCAGGCGAGACATCGCCTCCGCGCAGATACGTCACGTAGCCATACACCAGCGCGCCGCCGAGCGCCAGCCCCACCAGCGCAGACAGCCATTGGCTGCGCGACCACCCACCGGACCGCTGGCGCCGATGCGACTGTTGCGGCTGACTCCGCCCACGTGACGCGCCTGCCCTCATCGCCATCGCGCTACCCTTTCATCATATCTATCGCCTCGTGCGCCGCGCCGACTTCGAGCGCCATCGACACTGCTATGCAAGAGGCGCATTTTGAGCCACAGCATCATTGCATCCCGATGCAGACCGACGGGGCAGACCGGCACGCACGCCCCGCACTGATAGCAGGCCTGCGCAAAGCGGGCAACGTCTGGCGAGATGCGCTCGCCGAGCGTCTCGCGGTTCAGCGTCTCGATCTGTATCCGCACCGGGAGCGCCGGGCAGGCGGTAAGACACTCGTTGCAGCGAATGCACGCCGATACTTCCCCCGCTACCTGCGAGCGCGTCTGATGCATCAGTCATTCCCTTCCATGCGGGCAGATCCTCGCTGATTGTGTTTCCCTCAAGGACAGCGTTTATGCGGGCCAGGCGGCGATGGGCATGATCGTCTGATCCGAGACTGGCTGCGGTATCGCGGCTGACTCGCCGGTCTCCAGCGCGTGCAGGCGCCGCTGGGTGAAGAAGGAGCGCACATCGAAGTCCTCGCTGAGCAGCTTGCGCTTGATCTCCTCGATGTTGATCCGCTCATCGATCAGGCGTTTGATGCCGAGGCCTGGGGGCGGGTTGGCGCCGACGGCCAGAAACCCAACCAGATGGCCGTGGCGCACGACGAGACGCCGATAGAACGCGCCCGAGCCGTTGGTAAGCACCTCATTCTCAGGATTGTCCCGCTCTGAGAGCATCGGCGCGCCCGCGGTGAGCACATTCAGCTTCTCGAACTGCGTCGCATGCCAGAAGTTGCCCACCGCATCCAGTGCCACGCCCTCCGGGCTGGCCAGACCGGTGATTGCCGCTGCCGCGAGCCGTCCCTGCTGGACGGCGAAGTACCACTGACCACGGGCATCGTACTGGCCCGTCTGTGGATCGAGTACCGCTGCCACCGCTCCGGCGGCGTAGATATCTCGCGCCGTCGTCTGCAGGCGCCCGTTCACGCGCATGCCGCGTCCGGGCTTCGCCTCGATGTGCGTGTGCTGGGCCAGGGTGATGTCTGGCTGCGTCCCGATGGCCGCGACGACCAGCTCGCAGGGAATAAAGGCATCATCTGTCGTGATAACCCCCGCCGCAGCGCCCATGCGCCCGACGATGCCGCTGGCCTCCGTCTCCAGGCGAATATCCACGCCCTGGCGGCGGACCTGCCGCAGCAGCAGGTCGGAGGCCGCGGGATCAAGTTGCCGTGGCAGCAGGCCGCGCCCGCGGATGAGCCAGGTGACCTTCACGCGCTGATGGCGCAGGAGCATAGCGGTTTCGGCGGCATGGTAGCCGCCGCCGATGACGACCGCCGCTGAGACGGTCGCCAGCCGTCGCCGCAGATCCAGGTAATCGCTCAATGTATGCAGCGTCACAACGCCATCGAAGTCGCGGCCAGGCATCTCGTCCGGCAGGGGCATGGCCGTGGCCCCGGTAGCAATCAGCAGGCTGCGATACTGGATGGCGCGGCCATCCGACAGGCGCACGCGATGGGCTGATGGCTCGATGGCCGCCACCCGCCGATGGATCATCCCGATGCCCAGATGCTGCTGTGTGCCAGCGGAGTAGGCCAGCAACTGCTCAAGTTCAAGCCGACCAGCGCCAAACTGTTTGAGAGCTGGCGTGTTGATCGTTGGATGATTCTGCTCGGAGATGACCAGTATCCGCGCGTCTGGAGCGTATTGTCGTGTCTCCATAGCAGCGATGCAGCCCGCGATGCCGTTGCCGATTACGACGAGGTCGGCGCGGTCGGAAGCTGGCGGATTTCCCTCGCTCTGGGCCGCGGCACCCGCCCCTCGGCCTGGCATTCCAGCGCCCTCCACGGAGGGAATCTTAAAGGTCCCCTGCGCATCGAAGTGCTTGAGATCGCCTTGCGAACGGAGCGGCAGCCGCAGCCGCTGGCTCGGTCGCAGATTCAGCCGCCGCGGGCGGTTCGGCTGAGATGGCTGAGATGAATAATCAGGTCGCATAGGCGCCTCCTCCTCTCATACTTCCAGCTTCCAGACGCCTTCTAGCTTCCTTGCTTCAAAAGAGCCTCCATGCATCCTGCGCGCTTCCTTGCATCGCCAGGCGCTTCCCTGCACCGCCGGGCGCTTCCCTGCACCGCGCCGACCGTTCCGCTCGTCCTAGTCCGCTACCCAGGCCAGCGGCATTCCGTTCTGCTGGTCCTGATAGAAGACATCGGTGGGCGCGTGCTCCTGCATATGACGTTCAATGTGGGCGAGCGAGATGGGCGCTCCCTGTGCGATGCGAAACCAGACCATTGTTGCATGGCCCGGCACGCGCACCGCGAAACTGTCCCCCGCCTGCATCGCGACGACGATGCCGTGGATGTGGTCCAGGTGCGACGGAGTCCCCGGCTCGAGTGCCCGCAATCCCTGCAGCGCACAGAGGGTTCCTACGCTCACCAGCGCCAGTACCACGACCCAGGCCGCGAGCCTTGGGAAACGGACAAGGAGGCCCATCGCCCTACGCCCCCGCCTGTGCCTGTGGAGTGGGTGTAGGTGTCGTAAATGTCACGTCCACGACGACACCATCAGAGTTTTGGACAAGCTGGATTGGATTCGACTCATGTAACAGCGCCGGACAGTTCAGCTCGCCCGAGCCAATAGTGACCGACAGGCGGGCAGCCAGGAAGGTGTAGAGACTATTGGCAACCCCCGAATCCAGCGATGACGCCGACTCGGTCCACGCCTGATCCTGCTGGATGCGCTTGGGCGCGTCGCTCATCAAGTGCTGGCAGTAGTCGCGGTTCTGCGCGGTCGCCTCGGCGGTCGAACGCACCCATGGCTGGTCCACGCCGATGCGATACAGATTCTGCTTGAGCAGGCTCGGCTTCCCGTTGACCAGTGTCATAGGATCGCCGCTGGGCACGAGCGCGACAGGCGCGGCCTGATACATTGCCGCCTGTAACTCGTCGAGCGGCTGCGCGGTCACCATCTGGCCAGGATCGGCGAGGTCGGGCGCTTTCCATGGCGTGCAGCCGAGCGCTGTGTCCAGAGCAATGGCGACCAACCGGTTGTCGCTACCGTTCGCCAGTACGGTGCTATCCGGGAATTGGGATGCGGTTGCGGCGGTATCCTGAGCAAGCTTCCCGTCCTGCGTAATGCGATAGGTGGACGTGACGTTGTCGCTCTGGTCCTGGTCCACCACCGAGAAGTCGCGCACCGTCGGGCACGTCATGCCATCGTTGCCCGTGCCAAGCGCTGGCGGCGTGAGCTTATTTAGCTGAATCTGGTGATTGGCAGCGGCGAAGAAGGCGGGCGCGTGGCAATAGGATACCTGACCAAAGGCCGAGCTTCCGAGGCCATCAACGCACTGGCCCTCCCAGAGTGTGCTAAACGTCGCGCCTTGAAGGCGGAGCACCGACCCATTCGAGCCGAACCAGATGCCGACGACCGCATTGGCGGGCAGTGTCGGAACGACGGGAGCGACCGCGGGCTGCGTTCCCCGATCGATGACCAGGGGATTATAGATGGAGATCTGGCCGGTGGCTGGATCGAGCACCGCCGCCTGCACAAACGCCGCGGTGCCTTTATCCGCCTCGTGGCAGGGCGAGCCACCAACATCGCTGCCCGTCAGTTGATAGGGTGTCGCCAGACCGCGCGCGGTGAGCGGATGTTGTGGAACGATCAGCGCGCACCCACTCTGACGCTGCTGACCATACCGCGCTCCAAGCGCTGCCTCAGATTCGTAGTTTGTCCCGCTGCTCGCGCTACCTGCGCCTCCTGCGCCGTGGGCGGATGTCCACGGGAACTGCCCCGACCCCAGGAATGCCGCGGCCACCGCCGCCAGCACCATCACCCAGCCCAGTACGGGAAGAAGTATCATCCAGCGGCGGGACTTTGCTCCCAGTTTCCGTGCATGCGGCCGCTCACTGTGCATCTGCTGCCGTAGGTACGACTGTTGCATACCGTGACGCCTCCTCATCCTTGCACTCCGTGTCACGAAAGGAATCGTTCCAGGCCAACGCTCTGCCAGCGCTCCGCGTGCCAAAGCTCAGCCTCATCAGGAGCTATAGTAGCCGTCTATCTTGATGCAGCGGAACCCAACTAGTCCATATTGGCTAACTTGCGTTACTGAAACATGCTAACTTCGTCATAAGGCATTCGCTGGCATCGTCGGCGCGGCATAGGCGTGGACCGGGCTTGCCCCATGGCATACCATTTGCGTCTCCCAAGCTTCGGAATAGCCTGCGGGCGTTATGAGCCAATGGAGTAGGGAGTTTTGCAGCAGATGGCGTCACAGCATACCGTTCCCCGAAGAGCGCACGAGTCACGTCTGACGTCAGGTTCAGCCTGCTGGGCAGCGGGCGACTTTGCCGTTCATCCCCTTGCCCTGGCCGTGCCGCTGATTGACGGGCGCGCGGCGATGCTGGCAATGTGCGTCTCATTCCTCCTGGCGCGCACGAGTATCTGGATTGCCGATTGGAGCATCTATGCGCGGCTGGCCCTGGTGCGCGGTCGGGATCAGCGGGCGGGTCAAGATGGCTCAGAGGCGCAATACGCCCTGCTCGATCATCTGCGCGCTGTGGGACTTGATCGCGATGCTATCGCGCTCTGGCGGGCCAGTGGTCTCTCGCTGGCGGATGTGTTGGGGCTGGCGGTGCGCCGTGGCGTTGACGTGCGCGTCTTGCTCTGGGATCCGCTCGACCCCTTCTATCTGGGTCACCTGGGAAATGACCCCGCGGAACAGGCGGAGATCCTCTCGCGGCAGGGTGTGCAGTGTCGGCTGGACAAGAACTGTCGCTCGGTGTTCCATCTCGCGCAGGGACTGCATCAGAAATGCGCCGTCGTGGATAGCCAGGTGGCCTTTGTCGGCGGTATTGACCTCACCGTCGAATATTCCGGCGACTTTGATCGCTGGGATACCTCGATTCATCCCTTCGCGTCGGCCTTGCGCAATACCGACCGTGGCGCCTCGCCGCACCCCTGGCATGATGCCCAGGTGATGCTCACGGGAGCCGCCGCTCTGGACGTGGAGCGGAACCTGCGCCAGCGCTGGGACGCCTCGGCTGGCCGCGTGCAACAGCGCATTCAGCTTCCAGGCGACCTGATTCGCGGCGTGCGTGGAGCAATCGAGAAACGTGGCGGCCACCCATGGGGAAAGACAGACAGTGCGCTCCATGCCGTGCCTGCACCAGAAGCTCATGCGCAGAGACCAGCACAGACGAGCCGCTTCGAGGGACGGCTTCAGATCGTACGGACGATCCCGGCGCTGACCTATCGTTTTGCGCCTGGCGGCATCAATGGCGTTGCGCAGTGGTATCAGCAGGCGGTTCGCCGGGCTGAGCGCTTTATCTACCTCGAAAGCCAGTATCTCTGGGTCGAGGGCCCGCCTAAGCTGAACTTTACACGCCTGGGATGGCAGAGTCGCAAGATGCGCGTGCTGGTCGAAGATCTGGCTGAGGCGGCGGAGCGCGGTGTCTCTATCGTGATGGTGTTGCCAGACCATCCGAACATTGGCCGCGCCGTGACCGACGCGACTATCGAGTGGCTCCGCAGCCATGCTCCACACGCCATGGCGGCGAATCGGCTGCGATTCTATACATTGGCCACCTCCAGCGCCACCGATGATGGCACGATGCGTTACCGTCCGGTCTACGTTCACGCGAAGATTGGCATCGTCGACGATCAATCGGCGATAGTCGGGTCAGCCAACCTCAATAGCCGCGGCATGAGCCACGACGCCGAGATGTGTGTCGCCATCGAACAGCAGGCTTTTGCGTCTGGATTGCGGCGGATTCTCTGGGCGGAGCATACAGACACGCCGCTGCCGAACAATATGTCGTGGCCCATTGGCGATATCGCGCGGGCGAACAAGACGCCGGGCATGCAGATCGCCGGGCGCGCGCTGGCGCTGGTAGAGGCGCTGATGGGTAAGTCTGTCTCCGATTCCAGTCTGCGTCGTTCGAGATCGCCGCTGTCACCGGAAATAGCCGCACTAGCGGCCAGCCTGGCCGATCCTGAGAGCGGTATGCGGGAGCTGGCGCGCCTGGCGGACGAGAATCTGGCCCACCTGCGCGCGGGCGAGCCGCTGACCGGCCATCTGCTACCATATCTACGAGCCGCCGAAGGTCCAGCGTATGGGCTGAATGTTGAGCGACATCGCGGTCTGCTCGATCCGCTACGTGAGGTTCGCGAAGGGATTGTTGTTCCGCACTATGCCCGATACATCTAACCGACCTGGCGTGTGGCGGCGGGAAGCGTTGCGCGCAGGATGTGAGAAAGAGAAGAGAGATGCTGTCGTCCTCAGAGCAGTTTCCGGATGAGGTGAAAGGCGCGACGCCCGAGCCGGTCGCGCAGCGCTGGACGCGCCGTGATAGCGCGCTCATCGCTGGCATATGGGCAATCACCGCTGCCGCGTTGGCGCTGCTCTCCGTTGCGGCACATGTTAGCGCGGCGTTTCCCGGCGATGAAGGCCTTGCCGTGCTCATCCAGAAGATTTCGTTTCCGCCGCTGGTCCACTTCATCGAGTTCAGTAGCGATGCTAACTGGCCTGCTCCGGCGGCCTATACTGCTCTCGCCATCATGCTTGTCCTGGTGCTGGCGCGTCAGCTCAGCGCTGCCATCGCTGCGGTGGTCGCGTCGTTTGGCGCTGACCTCGCCAATGTCGCCCTGAATGCGCTCGTTGCGCGGCCTCGTCCCCATGATGTCCATATTCACGTGGTCGCTAATCTCGGACTGCACAGCTTTCCATCGGGACACGTGACCCACGTCGTCACATTCTACGGCTTTCTGCTCTATCTCACATTCCGCTTTGCGCGTGAGCATCCGCGCTGGACCCCATTGCTCTGGGTCGTGCGAGTTATCGGCCTCTATTTCCTGATCTTTATCGGCCCGGCGCGGGTGCTGGAGGGCGAACACTGGCCGAGCGACGTGCTGGGGAGTTATCTGCTCGCCAGCCTGATGCTGGTGGTGGCTATCGCACTCTACCACCTGCTGCTGATGGGATTCGCGCGGCTACGGGATTGGCTTGCGATGAGGCAGTCGCGGCTCGCCTGAGCAGCTGCTGAATGATTGCTATGTTGCTTTAGCGCGCGGGCCGGAGCGCCAGCCACTATGGAATTGCTGGTGAGGCCTCCAGTTCCCCGGTGTGGAGAGAACTGGAGGCCTCAAGCGAGCGCCACTTCGTCAACTGGAGCGTCTGTTATTCCGCGAAGAATTGCATAAGTGCAGAGGCAAGGAGGTTAGGATCAACCGCGTGGGTCTGGCCCTCCAGGGTGAGGCGCCGCGCATTGGGCAGGATACCGGCGACCGCCTGAGCCGCGTTGTGCATCCAGACTGGGCTGTCACCGCCGTCCATGACGAGCGTTGGTATCGTGACATCAGCCCACTGTCCCGGTGAGAACGGCTTGCCCGACATGTTGTCGCCCATAATGGCGCCGTCATAGGCGAGCGTATGCGCCAGCGCCTCCATCGCGGGCCACATCGGCGACTGTTGCATTTGAGCCACCATCTCAGCCGGAGCCTCCACCGCATTCGCCATGAAGTATTCGACCGCCTTGCCCCGTCGCCCAGACCGGGCCAACTCGCCCAGATGGGTTACATAGTTCGCGGGAATCGGCTTGCGCGCGTCGTCAACGATAAACGGCGGCTCGTAGAGCGCCAGCTTCGTGATGGCAAGACCGTGATTCGCCGCTTCGAGGGCAAGCGCTGCCCCGGACGACATGCCGAAGATGAAGGCCGACCCGCCAGCCGTGCTGATGAGGGCGGCGATGTCTTCGATCTCGCGCTCAACCGCGTAGGGTTGCGTATCACCGCTGTCTCCGCGCCCGCGCCGGTCATACGCAAAGACCGTGAAGTGGGGCGCGAGACGGGTCGCCAGCGGGATGCCAGCCGCACGGTCGCTGAGGGCGCCGCCGACGAGGATAACCGCTGGCCCGGCGCCAGACTGGTCAAAGGCGATGGAAGTGCCGTCTTGCGAGGTAACTGTCTGCATTGTCCTGGCTCCTGTGTTCTGTCTGACGATGTCGCATTGCTAGCTGATCTGGCGAGCTGGCTAGGCGCACACCTCTACCTGCTCGTTCCCGTTCTCTTCCTCTACCGCATCTTCAGTATTTTCTGTCTCGACCTGCACGCTCGTCCCGCGTCTGAGCACCGTCGCCGCCAGCGCAATCGCCAGCAGCGTGAGGCCCGCGCCGATGGCCCAGGCGAGGTGGTAGCCGCCGCTCAACGCAGCCGTGAGGCTCCGGCCGTCGGCAAGCAGCTGGCCCGTCCGCGTGGAGGAGAGTGTGGCGAGGATGGCTAGCCCCAGCGAAGCGCCCACTTGCATGGTGGTGTTGAGCAACCCTGAGGCCAGCCCCGAGTCACTGGGCGTCGCGTCGGCCATGGCCACGATGGTCAGCGCCGGGAAGGCCAGCCCGCCACCGATGCCGAGCAGCACCATCGGCAGCAACAGATCGCGCAGATAGTCGCTCATCATCGGCCCCTGCGCCAGCAGCACGAGTCCCGCCGCGATCATGACCAGCCCCACCAGCAGCACCGCACGCGCGCCAAACCGCATGATGAGCCGGGCCGACCAGCTGAGCGAGAGCGCGCCCATCCCCGCCGCGACCGGCAGGAAGGCCAGGCCGATCTCCATCGGGCCATAGCGCAGCACGCGCTCCAGATTGAGCGAGCCGAGGAAGAAGAAGCCGAAGAACGCGGCCACCATCACGGCCTGAATCAGATTCGCCCCCGAGAGATTACGCGAGCGGAAAAGGCGTAGTGGCAGAATGGGGTTACGCGCCAGCGCCTGGCGCACGATAAACGCCGCCAGCAGGCCGAGCGCCACCGCGCCCAGGATGAGCGTGCGCGCCGATCCCAATCCGTCATTGGCCGAGCCGACAATGGTATAGACGCCCAGCATCAGCGCCGCTGTAACCAAAATCGCGCCGATGACGTCCGCTCCCTCGCCCAGACCGACACCGGGGTCGTTCTCCAGCAGGCGCGCGCCGACCAGGGCGGTTGCCAGGCCAATAGGCAGGTTGACGAAGAAGATCCAATGCCACGACATCGCCTGTGTAATTAAGCCGCCGGCCAGCAGGCCAACCGATGCGCCCGCCGACGCCACAAAGCTGAAGATGCTGATCGCACGAGCGCGCTCGCCCGGCTCCGGGAACATCGTCACCACCATGCCCAGAATGACGGCCGAGCTGACCGCGCCGCCGACGCCCTGCACAAATCGCGCGGCAATCAGCAGCGGCTGGCTAAATGACAGCCCGCAGAGCACGGAAGCGGCGGTAAACATGATCAGCCCGATCAGAAAGACGCGCTTGCGGCCAACCAGGTCGCCGAGTCGCCCCGCCAAGAGCATAATCCCGGCGTAGGCGATCAGGTACGCATTGACGACCCAGGCAAGACTGGACTGCGAGAAGCCGAGGTCGCGCTGGATCGAGGGCAGCGCCACATTGACGATGGTCGAATCGACGACGATCATCAGAAAGCCCGCGCAGAGGATAAAGAGTGATAGCCAGCGCGCGTTGTCTGGCCGCGCAATCGCTGTGATGTGTATGCCTGCTTTTGTCTGCCCTGTTGTGGCGCTCATCGTTGTCTCCTTGTGGTAGGGTGTTGTTGGTGTTGTATGTCTATTCTTTGCCGTGTAAGTGCATATGGAATCCGCAATGTCGCCATCCGTGCCGGGGCCTGGCGAGGCATTGCGGACGTGAGAGGAAACCAGAAGGGCGCACCTTTCGATGCGCCCTCTCGCTCGCAAACTTAGACTCGCCCGCACGTTGTGGTTGTTCCGCCTGATCCTGCTAGCGACGGGTTCATGCGCTGAAGAACTCGGCCAGGGCAGCTGCAAGAGATTCCGCGGAGGCATCGTGTCGCTGCCCCTCCAGCGTGCGGTGCTGCGGATTGGGCAGGTGCTCCACCAGCGCCTCTGCCGTGACGTGCATGAAGGGGAAGCTCGCCTCGCCGTCCAGCACGAGCGTGGGAATCTTGACCTCCGCCACGCGCTCGACCGGCAGGGTATAGTCGCCCATGATGGTGGCGTCGTAGGCAAGCGTGTGCGCCAGCGCCAGCTGGGCTGGCCACCATGGCGAGGTGCGTGCCTGGGCGACGAACTCCGGCGGCAGGCCGACAACCTTCGCCATGAAGAACTCGGCGGCGTCTTCCCGTTTGCCCTCCGCGACCAGATCGCGGAAGATCTGGGCCGTGTTTGCCGGTGGCCGCGGGAAGCCGTCGGGGATATAGGGTGGCTCCCACAACGCGAGCTTCGTGATCCGACCGGGGAGCTGGCGCGCCGCTTCGAGGGCGAGCGCCGCACCGGACGACGAGCCAAACAGGTAGGCTGACCCACCTGCGGCATCCACCACGGCGTCGATGTCCTCGATCTCGCGCTCCACCGCGTAGGGCGGCGTATCGCCGCTCTCGTTGCGTCCGCGCCGGTCGTAGTTGAAGACCGTGAACTGTTTCGCCAGCAGCTCCGCCACTCCGGCGTTCGACATACGATCCACCGACCCGCCGCAGACCAGGATGACCGCCGGACCCTGCCCCAGGCGATCATAGGTGATGATTGTGCCGTCTTTTGACGTGACCTTCTCCATCTGTCGTTCTTCTCCCTTTCCCGCGAGGAAAACCTGTATCTGTCCTCGCTCTAGTCACAGCATACCCTCAGCGCACGGGGGCAGTCTTGTACAGAAACGACAACTGTTGCGCCGCGCCTTTATCCGCGATCTGCGCGGGCGTCTGGCCGATGAAGTGACGCAGCGCGTGGGTGAGATGTGGCTGATCGAAATAGCCAGCCTGAAAGACCGCGTCGAAGATGGATGCGCCCTGCCGCAAGAGAACCGTCGCGTAGCGAGCGCGCTCGATCTGGCGCACGGCGCTATGCGTCAGCCCGGTCGCGCGCAGGAAACGCCGCTGTGCGGAGCGCAGCGAGAGGTCGCTAGGGAGCCCCTGTAGCTCATTCTCCACCACGGAATCGAAGCCCAACGCGCCGTCATGCGCCAGCTGCTCGATAAACGTATCGGCATTGTCATAGGTGGGAAATTGCCACGCCGAGCCATGCAGCCAGAATGAACCGCTCGTCGCTTCGGGCAGCGTCACCATGCCGTCTATCAGATCACCCAGTGGGAGATGGGGCATGAACGCGCCACATTTGAGCACAATGCCGACGAACTCCGCATGCACCGGGCAGTGCGCGAGGGTCGCTTTCGTCTCTGGGCCGCGCACGGTGAAGCGAGTTCTGCCATCCTCGTCCCAGACGACCAGCTGCACCCGGTTCAGCGCCATCGAGATGAACGGGCCAGCGCTCGCACTGCTGCTCCGCCAGACGCGCTCGACGAGCGGTGAATCCGACACCCGGCTCTCGAAGACCATGTTCATGCGCTTACTCCTGTGCGACTTGCGATTTCGCGGACACGTCTCTCAGAGGGCGGCGCGCAGTCTGGATGCGGCTGGCGTCGCGAGCAGCGGCGGAAAGACGCCCAGAATCGGCGGATCAGATGGGCGTAGCGGGCGGAGCGTCAGGGCAACCGGCGCATTCGCCTGACCACCGCGCACCTCCACAGGCTGTTCGGAAACGCCCACCAGCAGTCCGCGCTCAGGCAGCAGATAGGTCAGCGCGTTCTGCGACCAGGGCAGCGCCGCAGCCAGAAGATAATAGCGTCCATCGGGCGCCGGGCCAATCTGGAACGCGCCCGACGCCGGAAGGGTCGTACAGGCCACCGGACGGTTCTGCGAGATGAATTTTGGGAAGAGGCCCGCAAAAATCAGGCCACGGAAGGAGTCTGGCGCGGTGATCGAGCCGCTCACCCCTTTGGCGTGGACCGCGCCGAGCCGCCGCATTTCGCTATGGGCAACGAGCAGCGGCTGCATCGGGGCGCTGGCTAAATCGTCGGCCATCTGGCGCAACTGAAGCGGTGAAAGGCCGATGAGCTGCTTGAAGCGCGTGGTAAAGGTACCAAGGCTGGTATAGCCAAGCTCGAAACAGACATCGGTGACGCTGAGCGTTGTCGTCAGCAGGAGCCGTTTCGCCGCCTCCAGCCGCAGCGAGGCCAGGAATTCGCCCGGTGGGATATCGGTGATCGAGCGGAAGACGCGGTTGAAATGAAAGGGGCTGAGATAGGCAATCTCGGCCATCTCTTCGAGCGAGAGCGGCTCCGCAAGGTTGGCACGCATGGACTGAATCACACGCTCAACAGTCTGCCCATACGCGGTGAGGGTAGCGGGGCGAAAGGCACGCTCGCCGGAATGTTGAGGCGGTGATTGCGACATGAATCCTCCAGCTATCTGCCACACATAGCACAGATACACGCTCATTCTCTCTCACGTGGGTTGTCCCTCCATTCCGTCGCTCAGCCTGATATGTGGAAGCGGGTGGTATCTCCTACGGGTCCGTACTGCTTGCGCCCTCATTGCGCCAGCATGTATGCTATGCGACGCGGTGGGAACCGCGGACAGGGGGAATATTGATCGTTTCGAGTAGCGCCCGGCCCAGGCGTGGAGGCGTTTTGGGCGACGCGGTGGGAACTATGCGAGCAATTCGGCGGGTGGTTCCCCGGCCAGCACAGTCGTCACGTACGCGGCAAACCGGCGCGGACCCCGCGGCGACAATGAGCGTACGAGGTGCTTCTCCCTTCCTGGCGATTAAGCCTCAATCTCCACATTCAGAGAACCGCACGACAATCGCGGCGGTTCGTCGTGCCTTGCGCGCTGGAAGGGATCTGCACGTGACCGAATCAACCAATACCCAGAGCCATGTTGATGTTGCCGCGGTATCCAGGGCAGCAGGCGATGGGCCTGTGCTGTTCGACTGTGATGGACTGCTCCTCGATACGGAGACCTGCTGGACGCGCGCGGAAACGGCCCTTTTCGCGCGCTATGGCCGCTCCTATGGGCTCGCCGAGAAAGAGGCGCTCATTGGCTCAACCTTTGACGCCGCGGGACGCATCATCGGGCGTCTGCTCGATCAACCCGACCGTGCCGACGCGCTCTGGGATGAACTCTACGCGCTCGCGACCGAGGAGCTTGCGTGCGGCGCCGATCCAATGCCGGGAGCGGTGGCGCTCGTCGCGGCGTTGCGCGGGCGGAGGCCAATCGCCGTCGTCTCCAATACGCCCAGAGAGCTCGTGCTGGGGATGCTGGGTCAGGCGGGATTCGCGGATGTCTTTGATCTGGTCATCTGCGGCGATGATGTGGCCGAACCCAAGCCCGCGCCCGATCTCTACCTGCGCGCCTGCGCCCTGCTCGACGGCAATCCAGCGGACGCGATAGCGCTGGAGGATTCGTCAACCGGAGTGGCCTCCGCGCGGGCCGCGGGCGTCTATGTCATCGGGATCCCGACGCTGCCAACCTCGCGGCTCGATGCCGACCTGCTGGCTCCCTCGCTCGATCATCCCGCTGTCTGGCAGGCACTCAAGGCGTCGCAGCCACTCGGCTCATAGACTCAATGAAGCACGGGCCTCATGGCCTCTCACGTCTGGTGCGGCGCCATGTGAGTTGCGTCGGCCAATCGACGGTCATAACTTCCTGAGAGGGCTTCATACCTGAGCGCACCGTCTGTGAGACTCGCAAGGATGCCAGGCCCTAGCTCACCCAGGACTATTGAGGTGACAAATGTAAAACTATGGTTTGGCACGCTCTTTGCTCTGCAATACATCCGATCAGGGACGGTCAAAAGCATGGTTTGTATGAGCCATGTTGACGGCGGCAGTGAAGCAGAAGAGATACGCCTAATGCTAGTAGGTGCCTTCTTCTTTGTTGTTGAAGTGACCTTTCGTGGATGACTCAGGTTCGTATGAGCCAGATGAAAGTCTGGCGGGGGGAATCCAAACGGCACGCCACGGCCATACGAGAGTGGCGAGCGCACAATTGAGGAGCAGGAGTATCATTCCCAAATTGTGGCACTTCTGGGAGGTGGCTGGAAGATGGCTGTCCGCGCACGCAACACAGCCAGCATGGCTCCCTGCAGCCTGGCGATTATCCTGGGCAAGCTATGGATGTGCTGTTGTACTAACAACAGGCGTTGGTATGCTCCTGACAGTCCTTGCCGTTGCGACCTCTGGAGCGGTACAGGCTGCATCTCCACTGCTGCTTGTTGATGTCGTCGTGGCGTTGGCATTTGGACCGGGACCGAGCCTGCTCTCTGCTCTATTGGGGACATTACTGCTCGACTACTTTATTCTCCTCCCCCACTTTGCCTGGTCTCACACGGACCCTGGTAAGGCAGTGACTATTCTGGTCTTCGCGATCGTTGGTTGCGCTATTAGTCTTTTGGCTAGCCGCATCGAGCGTGCTCGGGCACAGAAGGAGGCGCTGGCTGAGGCTTTGCGCGCATCGAAGCAGGAGACGGTGCGCCGAATGGATGAGTTTCTAGCGGTGGCTGGGCATGAATTGAAAACCCCGCTGACCTCATTGCTGGCCCACCTACAGTTAGCCGAGCGGAAACTGCGCGCCATGGATGATGCGCTTCGTGCTCCGGCGTCGGGCGTTGATCTTGCCAAACTGGAGAAGAATCGGACACAGCTCGCAACCATGCTTGAGCAGTCACTGCGCCAAGCTCAGCGACAAAATCGTCTAATCGGCGATTTGCTGGACATGTCGCGGGCGCGAGCGGACAAACTGCACTTGGAACTGAAGACCCATGATCTTATCGCACTAGTGTCCGATAGAATTGAGGAGCAGCGCCAGTTGCGCCCGTATCGACAAATAGACATGCACCTTGCTGCGCCGAACGATGGAACGCACATGCCCCTCGTGATGGACGCGGACCGGATCGGTCAGGTGCTCGCTAACTATTTGAGCAATGCAGTAAAGTACTCGCCCGATGGATCATCTGTGCTGGTCACACTTGCCCAAGAGGTCGATGCGGAAGATTGTCTTTGGGCGCGGGTAGCAGTGCATGATAACGGGTCAGGCATACCAGCTGAGATGCAGGAGAAGATTTGGGAGCGTTTCTATCGTATGCCTGGGGTCGAGTCACAAAGCGGGTTGGGTGTTGGTTTGGGGCTAGGTCTCTACATTAGCCGCCAGATTGTCGAACGCCATGGCGGGCGTGTTGGGGTCGAGAGCACCAAAGGCAAAGGTGCGACGTTTTGGTTTGCAATTCCGGCATATACAGCGTATGAGGAGGACTTGCATGAGCGACAAGTCGCAGGAGGGTGAGTCCTCCCGGTTTGAAGGTGGTGGCCAGAAAGACCATCATAATCGAGTCAGTGCGTTCAGTGTTTTCAACCTGGCCAGTGAATCTAACATTGAATCTGCCGAGCGCCAGATGTGGCGTGCCGAAGATCTCGGTGTGCCGCGCCTGGATATCCTCATGGGAGGGGGCGTGCCGCGCGGGTCACTGGCGCTGATAGTTGGTCCGCCAGGTAGCGGCAAAACGACGCTGGCTTATCAGATTGCTTGCGCCGTTGCGGGGTCTGGACGGAGGGCAATAACATTTGCGGCGCTCTCTGAGCCGGCGTCGAAACTGGTTTCACATTTGCGTAACTTCAGGTTTTTCAACGAAGAACTCCTTGGCGGACCGTTGCAAATCTTCAGCTTACAGCAAGCACGCGAGACTCCGTTGGAGGCCATCGCCATAGACTTGGTTGCTATTGCTCGCCGCAGTCGGGCTGATCTGGTTGTACTAGATGGGTTCCGTGGGGTGCAGGGGGCTTCTTCAAGTCCACAGGCTGCACGCGACTTTCTCTATTCTGTGGGAACACAACTCGGGGTGCTGGGCATCACGATGCTTATCACCAGTGAAGCCGAGCCACGGGACCCTGCTTTCTTTCCTGAGGCGGCAACCGCCGATGTTATCATCGGGCTCCATTACGGTGTTGAGGGTGTACGCCAACGCCGCGCCATCGAAGCTGTAAAAGTGCGGGGTGCTCGTCCTTTGCCTGGCCTGCATGGCTTACGGCTCACTCGCCGTGGCGTCGTGATCTTTCCAAGGCTTGAAGCGCAAATCGCTGCCGACTACAACGTGTCTGACGAGACTCTCGACGAACTCGAAGCAGCGAGCCTCACATCTGCGAAGGCTCAGCCGGAGGCGGATACAGCGGGATGGGCGCCAGATGCCGAGCCGTTGTCTCCGGAAGCCGAGACCTCCAGCGACCTCACTGGACGTGCTCCCTTCGGTCTGCCTGAACTCGATGTGCTCCTAGGTGGCGGTTTAACCCGTGAATCAAGCACGGTGGCGGTGGGTAGCCCAGGCACTGGCAAGACGCTGCTATCGCTTCACTTTACGCTTTCTGGCATACAGGCTGGTGAGAAGGCGGTTTTCCTGGGCATGCGTGAGGATCGATCACAACTGCTACGCAAGGCCGATCAGTTCGCGCTCGGCTCTAGGTTGCGTGCTGCCCTTGCGCCTAATGGCGGGCTCACGCTGCAATTATGGCCACCCGTCGAACTGGAACCTGATGTCATTGCGACCCATTTGTTGGAGGCGATTGATCGTATTGGCGCTCACCGTGTGGTAATCGACAGCATTGGCGAGTTGGAGCGGACGATTGCTCGGAGTGGCGACTCTGGGCGTGTTGATGAGTTTCTGGCGGCGCTCGTTGTCGCGATGCGCCAGCGCGGCGTCACTGCCTTGTATCTCAAGGAACACAGCACGCTGCTAGCGCCGGAGATCGCGGGTGCGACAGATGCTCTCGCAGTGCTCGCCGAGAATGTGATTCTCTTGCAGCATGTAGGATATCGAGCAGAATTGCATCGTGTTCTCTCAGTGGTCAAGACGCGCTTCTCGGCGCATGATACCCGCCTCTGCGAGTTCGTCATTGAAGCGCCGGCCGGCATTCGGGTGCTGGCGCATGATCAGAGCGCTACAGGAGTACTTGAGGGCATTTCTCTTGACCGGGCTGAGGCCGTGCGCTTTCTCCGTCGCGGCGCATTATCGAGTACATTTCCAGATACACCAACTGGCACAGCGCATGCGAACCCAGGCGAACGTGACAGCAGCCGGAAGGAACCCAAAGGGCGCCCGTAGGGAGACGAGACGCCATGATGTCATGAAAGGTACAAGTGGTGAGATGGGCAGTAACCAATCGGATTTTTTGCCTTCTTCCGATGAAACGCCGCTTGTGCTGATCATTGAGGATGAGCAACCAATCGCGGAGGCGCTACGCTATATCGTAGAGGACAGAGGCTACCAGACAATTACAGGACGTGATGGACTGGAGGGGCTGGAACTGGCGCAGAAACGCTATCCAGACTTGATCATCACAGACCTCATGATGCCGCGTCTCGATGGGCTAAAATTCATCCGCGCGCTCCGGGAGGATGCCGCGCGTGCTGGCCGTCGGGCGCCGCCGGTCATTCTCACCTCTGCCATTGAAAACGTATCCACCACGGTTAGCAATCTACCAGATGCCTTTGTACCCAAACCGTTCGACCTCGACTATCTTGAGTACTTGCTCGATCAGTACCTCTCTGTACATCATTAATCGCTTCACCGCAGATCCTCTCCCGCGCAGAGAGTGAGCGGTGAAGCTCACGGCAGTTCTCAAAATCAGGCATTCGGGTGTAGGCCAAGACTATGGACAAGCTGTTGGATGGTTGATGAGGACGAGGGCGAGAACCGCTGCCCAAGCCATAGCCGATAAAGATTAGTAGGAGCGCGCTCAAGTCAGGAGCGTTCTACTGGATGAAAGGAAAGGCGTGGCGACTCCTTTCAGGCTGTTTCTAACGCGGGCGTTTCACGTTTTGAAGGCATGGCATCGGTCCAGCCGAACCACTGGGGAAACGCCCGTGTCAGTTTCGGTATGCCTTCCACGCGGACGACGCCCGTGGTGAGGGCATCCTGATAGCTGATGCGCCCGCCCCAGAGTATGTAAAACGCCGCCAGGTCCGCGGTGACGAGCAGGTTGATCTCATAGCCGGGATCGGTCAGGCACAGCGTGACATCACTCTTCGTCAAAATCAGCCAGAACGAGACCGTGGCCGCGCCATAAAAGTCAAACTGCGCCACGACTCGCTGGTCCGGCAGTCGCTCTACCTCAGCGCGGTTGCGCATCCACCACATCAGCAGCACGGGATCGAGCTCATCAGGCGTCGGATCGCCAAATGCCCAGACTTCTCCCCATGAGCGCAGGGAATTGATCACCGGGAAAAGCTCACGGCCTGCCTGAGTCAGCCGGTATTCCGTGGTCGAGCGACCAGCAGCAGTGAGCTGCTTATCGACCAGCCTCGCGCGATGCAGCTGCCGGAGTCGGCTTGCGAGCAGCGCCCGTGAGATGCCCGGCAGACCTCGTTCGAGGTCATTGAAATGGCGCGTGCCGAACAGCAAATCACGGATGATGAGCAGCGTCCAGCGGTCCCCCAGAATCTCCAGCGACTTCGCGACCGGGCAGTATTGTCCATACTTCGACATGTGATAACCTCCTCTGCCCACCCTGTTCATTGTGCCGTGGCAAGCGCCCTATCATCCAGTTCATAAAATGAACTGGTGCAACGAATCCCTACAGTATACCCTGGTTTACATCAACTGAGAGGACGCGTAAGGCTCTCCATCGTGCAGAGCGGCGCCTCTCGGTAGTCGAGATTCACTGAGAGGAGACGGTGATGCCTGCTGTTTCGAGTAACGAAGCGAATATGGGTCCAGAAGGCGCTGCCGACTGGGGCGAACTGACCATTGACTTCGCCAGGTTCCCACCCCACAACCTGGCGCCGCTGCTCAAGGGCCTGCCAGATGATCGCTGCCAATGCCCCCACTGGGGCGTTCTCTTCAAGGGCAAGATTGTCGTCCGCTACGCCGATCATGAGGAGACCATCGAGGCGGGTCAGGCGTTCTACTTGCCGCCAGGGCATGTGCCCGAGGCGCTCGAAGACTGCGAACTGGTGCAGTTTAGTCCCACGGGTCCGAGGCGCGAAATCGTGGAAGCCATGACCCGCAACGCCCAGGCGATGGAACCCACTTCACGCGCTCCATCTACCAGTCTCGAAGCGGTGGAGATCGTTCGCCGCAACGCAGAGGCAGAGCAACTGCCAGGCTAGACAATCCGCGGCATTCGAGCCACAATGCCGATTCACCTTCTACATGCGGTGGGCGAGCTACGTATGCTCGCCCATTCGCTTGCTGCGCGTATCTACTCATGATCTGCGCGCCCGGACGATGCTCGCCCCTGGGAAGGCGGAGAAGCGTGGAGGCTGCACATCCTCCGTGACCAGTTGGCCGAAACCGGCGTCCTGGAGGAGCGCCTCCAGATCGTGCAGGCGGCTCCCGCCAGCGGGGAAACGCGCCGCCCGGCCTGCGCGCTCCTGCCTATGCGCGAAGTCGGCGATGACCAGCCGCCCCCCAGGTTTGAGCACGCGGGCGATTTCGGCGAGTCCCTGGCGTTTGAGGGGAGTCGGCAGATGGTGCATCATTAGGGTGGAGAAGACCACATCAAAGCTCTGATCGGGAAACGGGATCTGCTCGATGACCCCAACTTGGAATTCGATGGACACCTGAAGCACATGCCGCCGTGCCGCTTTCGCACGGGCGCGGGCGATTTGCTGAGCGCCTGGATCGACGCCTGTGACGCTTCCCCCTGGGCTGAGAAAATGGGCCATTTCTAGCGCCAGCGTTCCCGTGCCACAGCCGATATCCAGCGCCTGCTCGCCGGGCTGCAGTTGGGCGAGCTGGATCGTCTTCTGTCTGAGCTTGCGCAACATTCCACGCGACGAGAAGGTGTCGTGGAACCATCCCATGAGATCATAGCGCCAGCCGTCGTTGAGGACCAGTCCTTTAGTGGCGTTCGCCTCTGCCTTGTCAGCGGAGTTGTGGCGGTGGCGTGCGGATGAATGCATCGGTAACGTTCCTTTCAGCAGAGCGCGCTTCCATGTGCTTGAGAGCGCATTGACGAATCAACAATAATGCGACATAGCGTCTCAAATGGGATACAATGTCCAAACACACTGTAGCCGGATGTGGACGTGGAAACAAGGTTCAATCGTGAGGATTTGTCTCAGATGAGACAGGGAGCGCGGATATGGCTCAATCAGCGGGCAACCTACGCCTCCGAAGGACGCGGAAACTGCTACGGGAGGCATTGGTTGAGCTGATCGAGGAGCGGGGATTCGAGGCGCTCACCGTCAGCGAGATTACCGAGCGCGCGCTGGTGAGCCGGGCCGCCTTCTATCGCAACTATCAGGATAAATACGACCTGGTCGAGCAGATCTTTGCGGAGGCCATGAGCGAGCTGCTGAACGCGGTCGGTGACCTGGGGCGAGAGCATCCAGCGGAGGTCTGGGTGGCCTTCTTCGAACGTATCGCCAGCGACGAACGGCTCTATCGCGCGCTGCTGGGCAGCAGGGGAAGTCCCTGGTTTGGACGGAAGATGCGCGCGGCGTTGCGTGACCTCGTTACGGAGCAAGGGTGGCGTCCTCATGGGCCAGGCGGGCTGGGCGCAGGCGCGCACTCCGTCCACGCCTGCGCGGATGGATTCGTCCCGGACGTCGTCTCCACGCTCTTTGTTGAGGCGATTACCTGGTGGCTCGATCACGGACGCCCTTACACCCCACGAGAGATCGCCACGCGGACATCTCTGCTCGCCGCCGCGGTCTTCAAAGAAGCAGCCACCTGGAAATAATCGAGTTCGCACGTGATAGCACACGTTGAGAAGGGCACGCCGCTCTAGCGCCTTTAGTGCCCAATGTGCGCCGTCATCCAGATGACGACGACGAACGAGACGTCGCAGAGCCAGTGCGCTAACACGGAATAGGCAAAACTACCAGTCATATGGCGAACAAGGGCAAAGACGACGCCGCCCACGAATACCGCCGCCAGCGCCCCTCCATAGGAGAGCAGCAGCAGTCCAGCGCTTCTCCCATAGTGCGTAGCCGCGACGGCGGTGAACGCTGCCACCCCGTGCCAAACGGTAAAGATCGTCGCGTTGAAGAGAATGGTTCTCACCGGCGACTTCATCTCGAAAAAGAGCCAATGACGGAAGACCATTTCTTCAATGATCGCCGTGAGGAAGAGCAGGTCTATCACCAGGTAGCGTAGCAATCCATTCAGCGACATATGGGCAACTGGCCCATATGCGACGGTGCTCACGCCGAGTGGGTGCAGGAAGAAGATCACCGGAGGCGCCGCAAGCGCGAGCCCCGCTACCGCGCCAACGGCGAGACCGCGACGGCTCCAGACAAACCCGAAGGGCAGAATGCGCAGATGCCGGATGCCGATATAGGCGTAGAGGGCAGCCGCGAGGAGGGGATAGAGGTCGAGGCCCGTGCGCCAGGTGATGAGCGCCACGAGATTGTTCGAGAGCGGGATGAGACACAGTTCGGCGATCCAGTTTATCCTGGTCAGCTTCGTCAGATGTCGCGAATTCAGAGGCGTCGTATGAGGGAGGGCGACCATGAACGAGATCCTTCATCACAGTGCTCCGACGCCGCCACGGTAGGCTTGCCTAATGGGAACCAGCCACCTGGCGGCGCACGTCTTTGCCATTCGTTGCCATCCAGCCATCATCACAGGATAATGCTGCAGCGTCAAGTCCACCTCTCGGCCCGTCACCTCCTGCGCGCCTTCGCGGTACGACGGCCGGTTCCACGGATATGAGGATATGAGTGATTCACTCGCGGCGCGCGGTCTTGGCGACAAACATCGTGATGCGTTTTGCAATCCCGTCTCGCACCGAGCGGAAAGCCGCCAACCGCTCGGCCTCGTCGCCTGTCGCGGCGCTTGGGTCGGGGAAACCCCAATGCTCCTGACGTCGCGCGCCGGGGAAGAAAGGACACTCTTCGGCGGCCTCATCGCAGACGGTCACGACGAGGTCCATCGCTGGCTGCCCAAGAAACGCCTCCAGCGACTTCGCCCGGTAGCCTGCCGCCTCGCTGATATCGATGCCGATCTCACGCATGACCTGAATCGCGATTGGATGCACGCCTCGCGGATGCGTGCCCGCGCTGAAGACCGCGTAGCGGTCCCCCCCATACGCATGCAGCAGCCCCTCGGCCATCTGCGACCGCGACGAATTATGGGTGCAGAGGAACAGGACACGCATTGGCTCGGAATGACTGGTGTCGCTCATACTTGGCTCCTCTCGAGTGCTGGAGTGCTGACTCCCGGCGGTCATGGATGCGATGGTGACGGTGACAGACTCGTCAGGCGCAGCCAACGATAGCAGAGCGCCGCAAGCACAGCCCCAATAGGTGGCGCGATCAGGTAGATCCACAGGGCAGTCCAACTCCCGCCGACGACGGCTGGCCCAAGTGAGCGGGCAGGATTCATCGAGGCGCCGCTAATCGGTCCCGCAAAGAGTGCTTCCAATCCGACGGTTGCCCCAATGGCGAGGGCAGCGGCCTGCCCCACCGCACGTGTATCTGTGGCGACCGCCATAATGACGAACATCAGAAAGAATGAGAGCAGCACCTCTAAACCAAAGGACTGCCAGACCGATCCTGATGGCAGGGTTGCGCCGAGGCGCGCAACATTACCCAGCAACACACGCAAACAGAATGCGGCCGCAAGCGCGCCGAGGCATTGCGCCAGCCAGTAGGCTGCCATGCGCCGGAGTGGGAAGTGACGTGCCAGGACGAAGCCAAGAGTCACTGCGGGATTCAGGTGAGCACCGCTGAGATGCCCAGTGGCGTAGATCATCGCTGCGATGATCAGCCCAAAGACGAGCCCAACGCCGACATGGGTTACCTGTCCACCGGAAATGGCGTTCACCATGATGGCGCCGCACCCCGCGAACACTAACCCGAATGTGCCGATTCCCTCGGCGACACATGCTGGAAGCAGAGGGGACGGTCGGGACTTCGAGGCATCTGATTGCTGTAGCTGCTTTTGCTGCTGAGATTCACGCAGCTCTTGCGCGTTTCGTGAACCCTGCCTCAGCCCTGTCCTCGATGGTGAGATACGATCTGCCATGGACCAGCTACTCCTCTGTCCTAATTTCGTGTGGTGCATTTATCGCAGTGAGTGGAATCGCTCACCGGTCCCAGGATGGGGAAGCAGGAGCAGGTAGCGGATACGTACCTGTAACTCACTCAAGACCTCGCGAAACGCTTTGGCGCGCTGCTCGGGATCCTCGACTACTGCTGGATCGGCGATACTCCAATGCGTCTGTGCAGGGTCGCCAGGGAACGATGGGCAGATATCACGTACGCGGTCACAGACGGTGATGATGTAGTCTAACGGCTCGCCGATAAACTGCTCCAACGGTTTAGCGGTGAGCCCTGTTGCATCGATCCCGGCCTCCCGCAGCGCCGCAAGCGCCTCGGGATGCACCTCGGTAGGCAGGCTCCCTGCGCTGAACGCCTTCACCTGGTCGCCTCCCATCTGGCGCAATATGGCCTCAGCCATTTGCGAGCGCGCGCTGTTATGGGTACAGAGAAACAGGACTCGCAGGGGGCGCGACAGGCTGTGCGGCGTATCTAGCTGCTTGTGAAGCTGGCCCAGTGGAGTTGACATTCCTGGATACAGCGCATCGCCAGCGGCGGCATACAGCGCAAATAGACGACCGATATCCAGCTGATAGTACACATCACGCGCATCAGCGCTACTGCGTCTATCGTGCAGCATACCCAGGTCGCGCAACTGCCTCAGATGATATGAGACCGCGTTTGGATGTAGGCGCACTGCCGCGCCAATCTCACTGGCACGGCGGTCGGACCGAGCAAGGAGGCGCACAATGGCTTGCCGCGACTCATCGGCCAACAGTCGCAGAAACCGGGCAACATCTGTCGAAGTCATTGTCACAGTGTCAGGAAGGGAGAACGTTTCCATCGCGAAACTCACAGCGGTATGATAGTTCAACAGAAATTGAAACAATGTCTACTGAAATAATATCGATGCATCGAACTTCTGTCAAGACCTGGAAAACATGGTGATGCCCGATAAGTCAGCGTTGGTGCGCCAGACACATCGGGCACTCAGGTATCACTGGGATGCTCAAACGGACCAAGAGGAGACGAGTCGTTACATGTTCATGCACTGCCATCGACTGTCCAAGGCATCGTTCCGACGATGTTCGCGATGATCAGCGACCGATTCAGCGGATCCCATGCCATCACCGTGTCTGCCTGGGCCAGAGCGGCGAGCGCGGTCATGGAGTCAGAACTGGTTGCCGTCAGGATCCCAGTTGGCGTTGAGGTTCTTCACGCGGCGCGTCTCTGTGCTTGCCTCTGGCCTAACAGCCTCCCTCATTCGAGCGAAAGGCTGCCAGTGAAGACCGCTGCCGCCCACAGCAGCGGTCCCCTTCCCTAGCAGCAGCCACGCGGCGGCGACGGTTGTGCCTCGTCTCGGCTGACCAGCGCGACTGGTATGGCATTTTGCGCCGCCCTGGTCACCGTAGCGGTCACCGGCTTCGTAGCACGAACAAACGCGCTCGCCAGCTTGCCATCGCCTGATTCCCAGCCGTCGGGCAATGTCGCCGTATCGAGCCCAGCCTCGGCGACGGTGTAGCGCCGGGTAATCTCAATGCTGATGTCTTCAAATCCGGCCTCTGCGAGCAGCCGCTGATACTCTTCGATGTTGAGGGCTCCGGCGAGGCAGCCGACCCATGCCTCCATATTGTGGCGCAGCTCCTCGGGGACCGGACCATCGGCCACGACATCCGAGACCGCGAACCGCCCGCCGGGCTTGAGGACACGGAAGGCGTCGCGCAAGACCAGCGACTTATCGGCGGCCAGATTGATGACACAATTGCTGATGACGACATCCACCGCGTTCGCCGGGAGCGGAATAGCTTCAATACGCCCGCGCAGAAACGCGACGTTGGTGACTCCCGCCTTCGCCTTGTTCTCCTGGGCGAGCGCCAGCATCTCGTCGGTCATGTCAACGCCATAGGCGAATCCAGTTGGGCCGACACGCCTGGCCGAAAGCAGCACATCGATGCCGCCACCTGAGCCAAGATCGAGCACCGTCTCGCCTTCGTGCAGATCGATCAGCGCGGTCGGATTGCCACAGCCGAGCGACGCAATGACGGCCTCTTCGGGCAGCCCCGCCACCTGCGCGTCATCATAGAGCCCGCTGGTCACCAGATCGCCGCTCTGGTCGCCGCAGCCACAACTGCCACCGCAGCAGCCACTACCACTTCTGCTATCGCCACTTTGCACGCGTTGGGCCGCTTGCGCATAGCGCTCGCGTACACGCTCCGTGATCGCGTCTCCACCAGCAGCAGTTGAAGTAGCTGGTCCCTCAGCCGCCGTGGATTGTGTCAGCGGCTCATTCGCCATATTTGCCATATTCGCCTGATCCTTTCATCGACATTCTTCGATGTACTGCCTACAAAAAAAGACACAGCACTTCATGCCAGAGACTTCACGCTTGCCAGCACCCGCTTGCCCTCGTCGGTGGCCCAGTAATACGACCAGGTGCCGCGCTTCTCGCCAGCAATCAGCCCGGCCTCACGCAAGAGACGCAGGTGATGGCTAATCGTCGGCTGGTGGAGCGTAAACTGGTCAGTGATCTCGCAGACACAGAGCGCGGCTGGCTGCTGCACGAGCAGCTCAAGCATCCGCAGCCGCGTCGGGTCGGCGACGGCCTTGAGGCGATCCGCAAGGGCGACCAGCCGCTCCGCATGGTCGGGTGTGGGCTGTGGCGCTGGCGCGCAGCACGCCGCCCCCGCCTCACCGACCGAGTCAAATGAGTCAGCCGGGCGAGCATCAGATGTGGTTGCACGAGTCTCCAATGTGTCCATGTCACGAGTCTACCAGATTACATCGAAGAATGTCAATATAGTGACCCACCTCGTGCCGAAGTGTGTCATGCTGCCAGAAATCTAATTGGTGGAAACGCGTGATAAAGCCTGGGCAGACCGCCATTCAAGCAAGATGTCGCGTCAACAGTCCTCCGCACCGGGGCGGCTACAGCAAACGCGAATGGTGACTTGACTAAACGCTCAATCAAGTGTATAGTCTCACTTGAGCGATCATTCAAGTGAGGTAACGCAATGAACGACGTTGATGCTGAGTCCGATACTCCGCCGGATCCACACGATCACAATGCCGCCAATACACGGCCGGGACGAGCTGACTTGTCTCAGGAAAACGAGACAGACCGCAGACGCGAGATCTTGGATGCCGCTTTCGAGGAGTTCGCCGAGCATGGCTTCCGCGGCGCCACCATCAAGCGCATTGCCCAGCGCGCCAGGCTCAAGTCGCAGGCGCTCATCTACTGGTACTTCCCGGCAAAGGAGGCGCTCTTTGAGGCCGTCCTGGGCCAGCAGCTACCGATCATGCAGATGGTACTCGATCCCGCATCGCTCCTGGAGCGTCCACCAGAAGAGGTGTTACCGCTGCTTGCGCGCGCCTATCTGGCGACGGCCGACCGTCCTGGTGCGCCGCGACTCGTGCGCCTGCTCGCACCGGAGCTTATCCGGCGACCGGAGGTTGCCGACGCGGTAGGTGGGCCGCTCATTGCCAGGGTGCTCGACTTCATCAAGACCTATCTGGCACATCAGGTCGAATTAGGGCGACTTCGCCCACATGACGTGCGCGCGAGCGCCCGCGCCTTCATCGGCATGATCCTGCCCCAACTGGGAGGCAAATTGTTTCTCCCGGCGCTGCGGGCAGATGGACTGACTGACGAGGAGCATATCGCGACACTGGTCGAGATCTTCCTGCGCGGCCTCCTGCCCGCGGAGTGAGTGGACATCTGTGGCCCGTGGAGGAGAATGAATACAATGACGAGTCCCATGAGTACTACTTACCCGACGCTTCCCATGATCTGCACCTTGCGTGGCCTGGACGAGACGCCGGTCACATTGCTCGGCGGCAAAGGAGCTAATCTCGCACGTCTGGTACGTGCCGGATATCCCGTGCCCGATGGCTTCGTCATCACTACCGCCGCATACCGCGCGTTCTTGGTGCGCAACGAGATTGCCCCGAGCGCCGATGCCACTGTGGGTATGGACCTGGAACAGCTGCGCACGCAGATCATCACTGCTCAAATTCCCCAAGATCTCAGCACTCAGATCTTGGCAGCATACGAGCAGTTGGGGGCTCTCGCTGTGGCGGTGCGGTCATCGGGCACGGCAGAAGATCTAGCGAGCGCCTCTTTTGCTGGCCAACATGACACGTTCCTGGATGTGTCTGGAGCCGAGGCGCTCCTTGACGCTGTGCGTGCCTGCTGGGCCTCGCTTTGGACGCCACGTGCTGTTGCCTATCGTCGCGAGCGCGGCTGGGATACGCGAGAGTTGGCGCTCGCCGTGGTGGTGCAGCGCATGGTCCCAGCCGACGCCGCCGGAGTCGCCTTCACCGCGAACCCACTCACTGGCGATCGCGCAGAGACTATCATCAGCGCCGTGCGTGGCTTCGGCGATCGGCTTGTCTCAGGGGAGGGCGCAACCGATGAGTGGACCGTGCGCGGGGATCAGGCTACCTCCCGGCGTGTGTCGGAAGGCGCCCTGGACACCGGGCAGGCCCTGACAGTGGCGCGGTTAGCGCGCAGAATCGCCGACGAGTTTGGAAGCCCGCAGGATGTCGAGTGGGCGTTCAGCGGGCGCGAGCTGTTCGTGCTCCAGGCCCGCCCCATGACGGCACTGCCGCAACCGATTAGTTGGCGCTCGCCCACGACGGGCGGCTGGATGCGCAACTTCCGCCTAGGAGAATGGCTCCCCGAACCGGTGACTCCCCTCTTCGAGAGTTGGCTCCTTGCAAGGATCGAAGCGGCTGAGGTGGCTGCCGAGGCCCGTGACTTCGGCCTGCGCATACGCCCGCCCTATCATGTGGTCGTCAACGGTTGGTACTTCTCGTCGGTCCAGGGTGGCGGGATGGCGCCACACACGGTCGTAACGGCTCTCTTGCGCCACCCCCTTCGGATCGCGGCTTTTGTGCTGAGCGTGCTCCGCCCTGAGCTTGGAGAGCGGTGGCTCCTCATCCCGCATATCAATGCGTGGCGGACGCGCCTACTCCCCGAGTATCGCCAGATGGTGGCGGCATGGCAGAACCGGTGCGAGACGGCTCCTCTGGAGGAGCTAGTCCGCCTGGTTGACGAGGTCGCTTCCGTCGTCGGGGAGTATCTGTGGTCGTTCAGCCTCATCGGCGGTCACGCCTGGAAGGTCGAGCGCATCCTGGCCCAGTTCTACCAGAAACACCTAGTCGCATGTGTGGAGCGCAGTTACCAGGAATTGTTGCGCGGACTAGTCTCGCCTGCACTGCAGGCACCATCGCATGCTGTCCAGAGCCTGGACTGGGTGCATCCGACAGCAGGTGACGTTGCCACGCCCACGACGATGGGGGCGTCCGCGAGCGCCGAGGCAGCTCAGGCTGCCGAGGCACGGCACCACCGTCTCCAGGCTGAACGGCGCGCTGTGGAGACGGCATGCCGGCAGGCCTTGGCTAGCCGACCACGAGTCCTGCATCGCTTCGAGACGCTGCTGGCACTGGCCCAACGCTACGCCGTCGTGCGGGAAGAGCAGGCCGGATGGTTTACCTTCGGCTGGCCCGTCATGCGCCATGCCGTGTTACGCCTGGGGAGTGAACTATCTCGGCGCGGCGTGATCGAGCAGGTGGACGATATCTTCTTCCTGACCTACACTGAGGTGACGGCGAACATCGCGCGCCACGGCTCAGGCGCAGCACCACGTGAGCATGGTGGCGATGACGGCTGGGATCACCTAGATGCCGTGGTCACGGCACGGCAGCATGAATGGCAACGCCAACGACGCCTCACACCGCCACTTTTGCTCGGGCATCCCCTTGGTGCGCAACTCATCGCGGAAGCAGTTGAGGCCATGCGCATCCGTACCGGACTGCACGGCCAGATTGGATCGGGAGCCATGGGCACTGAGCAAATTATTGGGATGCCGGCGAGTCCTGGCCGCGCCACCGGCCCGGTGCGGATTGTCCGCGGACCTGGGGACTTTGACCAGTTCCAGATAGGTGAGGTGCTGGTGGCCCAAGTAACCGCGCCGGCATGGACCCCGCTTTTCGAGCGTGCCGCAGCCGTGATTACCGACGGCGGCAGCGTAGCAGCCCATGCCTCGCTCGTCGCCCGCGAGTACGGCATCCCGGCCGTCGTTGGCACCAGCGACGCCACAGCACGGCTGCACGACGGACAGCAGGTCATCGTCGACGGGAGTGCCGGCGTGGTCGAGGTCGCGCCATGAGCAGACGGTGAATGGAACCCCGTCAGGTTCCAGTTTGCTGACTGTCCCCGCCCGATTCCAGAGGAGGACTCACACGATGTCGTTCTACAACCTCGCGCTCTTTCTCACATTGTGGGCGTCATCGGCACCTTCATTGGAGTGAGCATCTGGCTGTTTGTAGCGGCGGCCCTGCGGCGGGCGCAACAGGTGGCGCAGGTGCGTACCTTCACGCGCCTGGTCCAGCCTTCTGGGGTGATTGCCATCGTCAGCATCCTTCTCCTCGGCATTGCTGGATTCTACATGGCGCTCACTGCCTGGGGAGAGCAAGCCACATGGATCATCGTGGCCACGATCAGTTTCGTGCTTCTCGCTCCGTTCGGCGCCTGCGTCATCGACCCCCGTCTGCGTGCCCTCGCCAGAGCCGCCGCAGCTCCCGACGGGCCGCTGCCCGCGGCAATGGCAGCGCGTACCCATGACCCGCTCGTGCGCATCGGGCTATATCTCTACGTCGGTGTGTTGGTCGGCATCGTCTTCCTGATGACAACCAAGCCGCCACTGGCAATTTCCATTTTCGCGATGGTCGTTGCGGCGATGCTCGGGCTGGCCGTGGGCTTGCCGCTCTGGTGGACGACGCGGTCTAGCGCGCGTGAGAAGCGCGATATAGGCAATTTCGCAACATGATGCAGGAATGCTCTCCTGCTCAGGTGAAAGGAGCATGACGATGCCACGCATCGATGGGTTGCCGCTCGCGTTCTTCGTGCCGCTCGTGGTGCATGCGCTCGCGGGCTTAACCACTGGAGTCACTGGTGTAGTGGCCTTCAGCGTCCCCAAAGGCCCGGCGCGCCATCATCGCTGGGGTAAGCGCTATCTCTGGGCGTACACGGTGGTGTTTCTCACAGCTACCATCCTCTCGGTCCAGCGCTGGGGCGCTGATGCCTACCTCTTCGGACTGGCCCTCCTTGGTTATAGTGTCGCGCTGGCTGGCTATGGCGCACGACGGTTTCGCCACACCTCCTGGCTGCGGCGCCTGCTGGGAGACTGGTGGGTGATCGCCCATTTGAGCGGCATGATCGCGTCGTATGTCGTCCTGTGGACAGCGTTTTACGTCGACAATGCCCACCTCTTCCCCGGCCTGAACCGGCTCCCGACCATCACCTTCTGGGTAGCGCCCGCCCTCATCGCAGTCCCATTCCTCGTCAACTCGATCGCGCGCTTCGCGCCGAAAGCGGCAGCAGCTCACCACGACGCTGGAGACGCACTTGAGGTGGGGAAAAGAGATGTCACCACACCCACCGGTTCCTGATATTCATGCTCTTCGAGCCCCTTTCAGCTACCAGTACAGGAGGGAACGACGATGACGCTGCTTGTGGCATTGATTGTTGCTGCGCCCGCACACAATGGCCTGCTGAGCGGCATCAGCTTTGATGGGGCGCTCGTCAAGCTGCCAACACGCCGCCGTATCGGCTCGGTAACGAAGCCCTCTTGTCGGCGCTGTTGGATCGCTTCGCGCATTGGTTGGTCTTCTAGCACTACAGCTTGGGGTAATGCCGTTAGTACATGGAATGGGAGTGCAGCGAACTATTATCTGACTAATAATCAAAGCAGTCTCAATAAGGTTGCTGATACTTACAATAGTAGTGTCACCTGGGACGGGAACACGTATATGTATTACTTAACATGTTCGCCAAGTTGTGTCTTTAGTAGTTTCGGATCATACCTCAATACTTACTTTACCGAAAATCATGACCCGTGTGGTAATTTCCTCACCCATGACTGTTATACTGACGCTTCACGGAAGTCGGTGGCTGCCCATGAACTCGGACATGTGGCCGGGTTGGCCCATACAAGTTCCTGTGTGCTCATGAACCCCTACACATGGGGGTCTGGCGGACGCTTTACAAGCGACTGTGGCTACATCAATGTACCAAAGTCTGATGACATCAATGGGGTAAATGCCCAGTACTAAGTTTTGCCGTTGTGCCTAGATGATAGGAAGGGAATTGATCCATGATCCGTGCTCGACAACCATCCATGCGTTTAGCCTTGGCCTTGCTAGTGACGGGTACAAGTCTCATCGGTGCTCTGTTGGGCCTGAGTGGGTGTGGCGGAACTACCTCTAGCAGCACACAAGGTCTGCCAGTCTCGCAGGATCAGCACTACTCACAGATAGTAAGCATGGACGCCTCATGGTCTGTAGGCTATAAGGATCTCAAGACCCTCAAAGCTGCCTCGACGTCTATCGTCGCTGGTACGATTGCTGCTGTCGCAGGCGCAACATTAGACACCACAACGAATATCCCCTACACTGATTTTACGGTTGCCCTAGACACTGTTGTACATGACCCGAAAGGACGTGTGCATGGCATGTCCGTGACAGTGCATCAGACTGGTGGCATTGTCAACGGCGTATTGTATCAGATCGGAGATGACCCTTTATTCCAGATAGGCGAGCACGTGATACTCTTTCTTCACGAGTACGAACCTGGCAAATTCTTTGTGGTAGGCGGACCGACTGGACGCTTCAAAGTGAATTCTGATGTGGTTTCCGCAGTGACACCTCTTGGTGTCTCGGTGCCAGCAGCAACGAGCGAGGCTGCTTTTATCGCACAGATCCGCGCCGCATAATCCCCTCTTCCGCGAAGATCATCGGGCAGTTATCAGGAACACGGTACTTGCGGTAATCACCGCAGGAATCGTGTTCCACATGATATGCTGAATGCGCGACCAACAATCGGCTAAAATGGTGCTTTGCAAATCGTGCCATTCAGTCGAATCGGTGTACTTTAACTCAGCGCGGTTGCATCCTGATCGCGCCATCTAGCCGGATCGTCTCGCCGTTGAGCATCGTATTTTCGACGATGGACTGCACCAGCGCGGCATACTCCTCCGGGCGCCCCAGGCGCGGCGGGAACGGCACCTGCTGGCCGAGCGACTGACGCGCTGGCTCCGGCAGCCCGGCGAGCATCGGCGTATCAAAGATGCCCGGCGCGATGCTCATCACGCGGATGCCGTAGCGTGCCAGCTCGCGCGCAATTGGCAGCGTCATGCTGACGACGGCCCCCTTCGAGGCAGAATATGCCGCCTGGCCAATCTGCCCATCGAAGGCCGCCACCGACGCCGTATTGACGATCACGCCGCGCTCGCCCTCGGCGTCTGGCTCGTTCTGCTGCATCACGTCGGCTGCCAGACGGATCGAGTTGAAGATGCCGACGACGTTGACCTGAAGCACTTTGGCGAAGCGATTGAGGTCGTGGGTGGTGTCTTTGCCCAGCACCTTCTCGGCGATGGCGATGCCCGCGCAGTTCACCACAATGCGCAGCCCGTTGCCGAGCGAGGCTGCCGCCTGCACCGCCGCGCGCATCGAGTCGTCACTGGTGACGTCCGTTGCCACGAAACGCGCCTTCTCGCCCAGCTCCGCCGCCAGCGCCTCGCCCGTCTGCGCGTTGAGGTCGGCGATGACCACCCGCGCGCCCGCGTCCGCCAGCCGCCGCACCGTCGCCGCGCCCAGCCCCGACGCGCCGCCGGTGACCAGTGCGCCTGTTCCCGCTATCTGCATGATCGGCTCTCCTTCATCATTGAATCGGTGTGAACGTGAATGCGGCGGCCGCGCCGCCTAACAACGCTCACAACCATACACCGCGCGACGCGGCAACAGCAACATGGCGCGCACAAGGGCTTATAATGTCGTTGGCGGCTCATTATGAGTGCGCTACGGCGTCGAAAGGTGAAATCATGCGTTCGGGTTTCTTCTCGTCCTACGTGCCGTGGGTCGGCGCGTTCTTCCTCGCGATGGGGCTGCTCTCACTCTTCACCCACATGCCGCTTCTGGGAGGCGCGCTGCTCTGCATCGGCGCGGCGTTTCTGCTGCTCGGCAACTCGCCGCAGGCATGGCCGACGCTGCCGCCCTGGCGCAAGATCGGCTCAGCCATCGGCGTCGTCGCGGGCCTGGCGTTTCTCGTCGCCAGCCTCATCACAAGCGGCTTTTGATCATTCTATCTTGCGCGATGGTGGGTCTTTGAGCCACAGTGAGACGTGCGCTGGCTCCATCGTCTGCTGGACCACAGTCAACAAGCGCTCGCGGAATGAGGCGATATCCACCTCCTGCCGCAGCGTCGCTCCAAACGCCTCGACCGCCTTGCGCGCATCGTACCTGGTGCGATAGAAACGCCGGTCTACCGCCCGCTGCACCCGTCGCCGCAGTGGCTGGAAGAGCGCGGCGATGAGCAGGGTTGAGATGACAATCGTGATCGGCTCATCCGAACCGCCGGGGATGGGCACGAGCGTGCGCGAGATAGCCTGGAGCGCGATGATGCAGCCCGCATAGGCGGCGGCCAGCACGACCGTCACCGAGCCATAGACCAGCGCACGATTGACAATCGTGTCGATATCGTAGAGGCGGTAACGCTGGATCGCGATGAAGAAGGTGATCGGCATCGCCAGGATGACCAGTTGATAGAAGAGATACGAAATGGGCATGTAGAGGGTATTGCCGAGCGGCGTAAGACCCGAAGGCAGCCAGAAGATCTGGTTGGCTATCAGCACGGCGGCGAGTCCGGCAATGGCCCATTTCGTCTGCTGGCGCTGGACTGGCGTCGAGCCATGGCGATAGCGGTAGACTTGCAGAACGATAATGGTGATCGACGTGAGCGGGTAGCCAAGCACCAGCAGATCAAGCGCATCGAGCAAATACGCGGCCAGCAGTGACCAGACGGTGAAGGCGACGAACAGCAGCCAGGTCCAGCGAGGCACAAACCGCCCACTGGGAAAGAGCAGAAACGTGGCATAGAAGATAAATGTGCCAGGTAATGTCAGTATCTGGATAGAAATCCATGCCGGTGAGGTGAGATCAATGGTCTGGGTAGTCGTTGTACCCAGGTTCAAGATGGGATAGGCGACCAGGAAGAGTGAGACCAGCAACACCATCCAGTCGTTCGAGCGCCGCCAGAAGAGAATGAGCGCAAGCGTTGTGGAGATGAGCACAATGACGCAGGCGAGCGTCATGGAAATCCAGGCAAAGGTGTCGAGCGTGATTCCTACGCTGGCAAGCGCCGCCGCCTGTGGCTCGGTGAAGCTGCACACATCGGGGCAGGCGCGTGACAAGCTGGCAAGGTAGGCTGGAATGCCGAACGCGAATGAGGCAAGCATTCCCACGAACACGATAGCCCAGGCAACGCGCGCAAGGGTCAGCCGTCGCCCGTCGAGACGAGTAGTACCGGCCTCAATCTGTGGCGACGCGCTCCCGGCGGTGGTGCTGAGAGTCTCGGTTGGTGGCATGCGCTCAACCGCCTTCATTCATCCCGCGAACTGGCAGGGGACTATGCTCGTGGTGTCATCATACCCGCCCGGCGTGACAAAAGCGTTACGGAAAAAGGCTAAAAAAGGCTGAATCCGCTCAGGATCACAAACGCCTGGGAGCCGCGAGAGGACACGACCGCCCAGGCCGTCACGGGTGGAGGGCGCCCGCGCCGTACCGCACGCGAGGCTACGTGCGGCGCCAGGGTCAATGCGAGCGAGACTTCACGCCGAGCGGCTCCCCAACCGCCGGGAGGTGAAGGGTGTTCCCGTCGCGATGGAGAAATTATAGAACGAATGTTCTATTGAAATCAAGTCACCAATTCTTCCTCTCGCGCCGCGCCCTTATGTACACAAGGGGGCGACTGCCATGCATGCTATAGTTGAAGACATGACAGGCGAGGCTTCAGGCAGGAAGCAGATGCGACCGGACGCGCGCCGGAGAGACCGAACAGAGAGGATGACCGACAGGTGAGCACGAATCAGCCGCCAACAGAGTTGCTTCAAGATTTGCATGAGAAGGTCGCGCTGGTGACTGGCGCCAGCAGCGGCATCGGAATGGCAGTGGCCAAGGCTCTGGCGCAACGCGGTGTGCGGGTGGCGATGGCCGCGCGTCGGCTGGAGCGTTTGCAGGCTCTCGCCGACGAACTAGCGAGCGATGGGAAGGGAGAAGCGCTGCCGCTCTCCTGCGATGTGCGCAATCCCGAGGACGTGCAGGCGGCGGTGAAACAGACGCTCGACCGCTGGGGCAAGCTCGATATTCTGGTCGCCAATTCCGGCTTTGGCTATCGCGCCCCACTGGTTGACGGCGATATAGCTCGCTGGAAAGACATGATCGATACCAACGTCTACGGCCTGCTGCTAACGCTGAAGTATGGCGTCGCGCCGATGCTGGAGCGCGGCCAGGGACACGTGATCGTGACGTCGTCGGTGGCGGGCCGCGTGCCGACGATGCTCGGCTCGGCCTACTGTGGCAGCAAATTCGCGGCGACGGCCATCGCGGACGTGCTGCGGCAGGAGGTTGGCCCACGGGGCGTCCGTGTAACGACCATCGAGCCGGGGGTGGTGATTTCCGAGTTCCAGCAGGTCGCGGACTATCCGCCTGGCATCCTCGAAAATATGCTCAAAGGCGCGACACCGCTTGTCCCCGCCGATATTGCCCGCGCGGTGGTCTTCGCCATCGAGCAGCCAGCGCACTACGCCATCTCCGAGATGGTGGTGCGGCCAACCGGGCAGGCGTTTCCGTAGACGGCTGGCGACGGGGTTCCTGGGGGAATGCGCGCCGTAGCCCGAAGGCGCAGACACGCGCGCCGCCGTGGCAGCGGCCTCACGGGCACGGCTAATCCTGCTATGGACGCATTCGCTCATCTCGAACGAAGACGCCGATTCACCGGGATTAGCCGCGCCGTTCATGGCGCGACGGTAGCCCTACATCCTCACAAGCCCTACGACGTGGCCGCGCTGAGCGCCTCGCCTGCCCGCGCCGTCAGGTTCGCCTGGATGAAACGGTCCATCTCGCCGTTCAAGTAGGCGACGGTGTCGGACTGCTCGGCGCCCGTGCGGTGGTCTTTCACCAGCGAGTAGGGGTGGATCGTCACCGTGCGAATCTGGTTGCCAAAGTCAGCCTCGACGTGTACCCCTTTGAGCTGCGCCGCCTCACGCTCGCGCTGCTCGATCTCCAGCTCGTAAAGCCTTGACTTGAGCACACGCAACGCCAACTCGCGATTCTGGATCTGCGAGCGCTCGTTCTGGCAGGTGACAACGATACCGGTCGGCTTATGTCGGATGCGCACGGCGGAGTCCGTCTTGTTGAGATGCTGGCCGCCTTTGCCGGTCGAGCGGAAGGTATCTACCTCCAGGTCTTCGGGCCGGATGTTGATCTCAATTGGCTCCTCGCCGATATCGGGCATCACCTCAACCTTGGCGAAGGATGTCTGCCTGCGGTGAGCGGCGTCGAAGGGCGAGAGGCGAATCAGCCGGTGGGCGCCCGCCTCGCCGCGCAGATAGCCGTAGGCGTATGGTCCATCCACGCTGAAGGTCGTGCTCTTGATGCCCGCCTCTTCACCGGGCATCTCGTCCAGCAGCTCCACCTTGTAGCCGTGCGACTCCGCCCAGCGCATATAGGCGCGCTGCAGCATCTGCACCCAGTCCATCGCGTCGGTGCCGCCGTTGCCCGCGTGGATCGAGATGATGGCCGATTTGGCGTCATGCGGACCATTGAGCAGCAGCCGGAAACGCTGCTTTTCCAGATCTTCTTCGATCTGCGCGAGCGATTCGTCGATCTCGCCCTCGAGCTGGCTATCAGGGTCGGTATCGAGCAGCTCGGTCAGTTCGCGGAGTTCGGCGAGGCGCGCGTCGAGCGACTCCCAGACAAATACCTCGTCGCGCAGGCGGCTCATCGTCTGCATCTGCCGCTGCGCATGCACGCGGTCGTTGTAGAAATCGGGCGCGAGCGACTCTTCCTCGATAGCCGCTATCTGCTGCTTTTTGGCAACGAGGTCAAAGATACACCGTTATTTCATACACCCGGCGTTGTAGTGCTTCGATGCGGGTCATTAGTTCACTCATACCGCACATTCTATGAGGCAGAGACAGGCAGCGTCAAGCGCTATGCTATACTGAGGCATGCTTTCGAGGCAGCGCCACTGCCAGATACAGAAGGGACCTGCCCATGCTGGCGGAGTATATTGATAAGGCAATGCAGCACGCGCATATCGAACAGATCGAGGATGGTACGTACTACGGTAGCATCCCCGACTTTCAGGGTGTCTGGTCGAATGCAGCAACCGAGGAAGCGTCTCGCCAGGAGCTGCGCGAAGTGCTCGAAGGCTGGATTCTGCTCCAGATCGCCGACCATACGCCGCTTCCCGTTGTAGATGGCATGAGCCTCGAAGTTGGAAGGGCGGTCTGATGCCGCCATTTGGCCCTATCAAGCGACGTGAACTTATCAGCGGCCTGCGTGCTTTGGGCTTTGATGGGCCTTACAGTGGCGGCAAACATCAATATATGAGCTATGGCACGCTGAAACTGCATATCCCCAATCCTCATCAGGTAGACATCAGCCTCCCATTACTTCGCCGTATCCTCGATCAAGCAGGCATCACCGTGGAGCAGTGGGAATCGGTATGAAGGAAATGCGCGCAGATAACCCTCCTCGTAGTCCTACCGCTGCCAGCATGAGCCAGGGTTAGCGCGCCAGCACATCGGCGAGCGCCAGCATCTCTGGCGTCACCTTGTTGCAGGGGGCGAGCGCGTCTTCCAGCGCGATTTCGGCGAGCTGGCCCTCCACCAGCCCGACGACAACGCCCGAACGACCCGCCAGCAGCGCCCGCACCGCGCCCGCGCCAAACCGGCTGGCGAGCACCCTGTCGCGCGCGGTTGGCGACCCACCGCGCTGAACGTGGCCGAGCACGGTCAGTCGCGCCTCGAAGCCGCTGGGATGGCTATCGAGGTAGTCGGCGAGATCGCGGGCGCCGGGATGAGCGCCTTCGGCGACAACGACGATATAATGGCGCTTGCCACGGGCATAGGTCGCGCGCACGTCCTCAGCTACCACCTCCAGATCGACTGGGCGCTCCGGGACCATCGCCAGCTCCGCGCCCGCCGCGATGGCTGCCATCATCGCCAGGTAGCCCGAATTGCGGCCCATCACCTCGACCAGAAAAGCGCGCTGGTGCGAGGTCGCGGTATCCTTGAGCCGATCAATGCATCCGAGCGCCGTGTTGAGCGCGGTATCAACGCCGATGGTCGCCTCAGTCACCGCGAGGTCATTGTCAATGGTGGAGGAGATACCTACCGACGGAAAGCCCAGTTGGTGCAGCGCCAGAGCGCCCTGCTGCGAGCCATTGCCGCCGATGACCACCAGCCCATCAACTCCCGCCGCACTCAGCCGCGTAGTCGCCTCCTCCTGCGTGGCGCGCTCTAGAAACCTGGGGAAGCGGGTCGAGCCGAGGATGGTACCACCACGCTGGAGTATTCCGGCGACGGACTGGCTATCGAGTGACTCGAAGCGTTCCGCGAGCAGTCCAGCGAACCCGTCGCGTATGCCCAACACCTCGACCTGTTCCGCCGCAGCCGCCCGCACCAGCGCGCGCACCGCCGCGTTCATGCCGGGCGCGTCACCACCACTGGTCACGACCGCGATGCGCTTTATGCCTCTCGATCCCATTTTACTCACCGCCGCTTCGCCTCCCAGGCTGGCCCCTCGGCGGCGCGCGCTTCGTCCAGCAGCCGCTGGAAGCTGGCATAGCGTTCCGGCGTCATGCGCCCCTCGATCAGCACGGCCCGCAACGCGCAGCCTTCCTCCTCGATGCCATGCGTGCAGTCCTCATACTCGCAGTTACCCGCCGCCTCGCGTAGCTCGGCAAAGCAGGCTGGCAATTCTTCCGACGGCACCTGCCAGAGCGCCAGCTCGCGAATCCCGGCGGAGTCGGCCAGCCAGCCGCCCTCTGGCATCGGCAGCAGGCGCACGCCCGTCGTCGTATGGCGGCCCTTGCCGGTCGCCGTGCTGATCTCGCCTGTCCGCTGGCGCGCATCGGGGATGAGGGTATTCATCAGCGACGACTTGCCAACACCAGATGGGCCAGTCAGCAGCGAGATCCGCTCGGCAAGCTGCTGGCGTAGCGCGTCCATTCCGTCGCCGGTGGCGGCGCTGGTCCGCAATACGGGATACCCCAGCGCGCGATAGATGCCCTCCGCGGTGGCGACATCCTCCGGCTCGCCCAGGTCGTCTTTGTTCAGGCAGATGAGCGCGGGAACATGGGCATGTTCGCAGAGAGCCAGGTAGCGGTCCAGCAGGCCAAAGTGAGGTGACGGCTCGCGCATGGCAAAGACCAGCACCGCCTGATCGGGGTTCGCCAGCAACACCTGCTCGGCGCCAACCTCCGGGCGGGCGCGTGCCAGCGCGGTCCGGCGCGGACGTATCTCTTCGATGACACCCTCGCCATTGCCCAGTGGCGTGAATCGCACCGAGTCACCAGGGGCAACTCGCGTCGGCGCCTTGGCTGCTGGCTCATCGGTGGGAATGGTGACGGATGCTGCTGGCTGGCGCGGAGATTGCTGCTGACGTACTGCTGGCCGTACCGGACGCGATTTGCGCAGCCGTCCGCGTATTGTGCAGAGCCACGATGCGCCGTCCGCAGTGACGACTTCGAAGACATTCGGCGCAAGCGCGACAACCAAACCCTCCCGCACGGATGCCGCACGGCCATTCTCTTGCTGGAGCGGCGCGGTATCATGGTCGGGAACGGGTTCATTGGTCATGCAGGCTCCTGTCCTGTGAATCGAGTCACACTGTTGAGCAGCGTATCCCGCGTGAGTGGCCCGCGTCAAGACAGTGATTCGCTACAATAGCATCATGGGCGGCAGCGTCGTCTTTCAGCGTTGTCTACCAGCGCCTCACTTGCCTGCCGGAAGGAGCATACTATGGATACCATGACGCCTCTTGCCGCCGTGGATGTCGGTAGCAACACGATTCACCTGGTCGTTGCGCGTCCGACGGAGGATGGCGGCGACCTCATCACCCTGGCCGACGAGCTGGACCTGACGCGGCTCGGCGAGGATGTCTCGGCCACAGGCGCCATCGGGCAGGAGCGCACGGCACGCGCTATTACGATCTTGCGCGCGTATGCGGCGCAGGCGAAGTCGCTTGGCGCGCAGGAGTTGCTGGCCATCGCGACCGAGGGCGTGCGCGCCGCCGCCAACGCTGACGACTTTCTGGCGCGAGTGCGCGAAGAAACTGGCATCACGCTACAAGTCGTCACGGGCGAGCAGGAGGCCGCGCTCACCTACTGGGGCGCAACCAGCGGAGTGCCCGTCACAACGGAACAACGCCGGGCGGTGCTCGATCTCGGCGGTGGCAGCATGGAGGTGGTCATCGGCAAGGGATCGCGCATTCAGTGGCGTAGGTCGCTCCCGCTTGGCTCCGGCGCGATGCACGCCCGCTATGCGCCATCTGATCCTCCGCGCGCTGCCGAGCTGGATCAGGTACGCGCGGAAACGGCAGCGCAATTGGCCACCGTGAGTGCGCCGCTCCCGGTCGCGCAGGTGATTGCCTGTGGAGGCACTGCGACGACGCTCGTCATGCTTGCCGCCCGCGCGCTGCACATTTCCGAGCCGGACGATCTGGCTACCGGCGAAGAGGCGCCATCGCTCGATGTGCTCAACGCGCCACATGCGGATGGCATGCGTATGGGGCTGCTCACCCGCGATCAACTGGAGGCGCTCGCATCGCTGCTCGTGGCGACGCCTGCTGCGCAACTGACGGAGCGGTATGAGATCCCACACGCGCGGGCAGTGATACTTGGCGCGGGCGAGGCAGTGTTGCAGGCGGCGGTAGAGCATCTCGGCGCGGATACGCTCGCGATCAATCGGCGCGGCGTGCGCGAGGGGGCGATTCTGGCGCGGCTCCACGCGGGCGATGCCTGGCTGGAGGCCGCCACAAAAGGCGAGGGGTGGGAGGGCTAACCAACCCCGCTCCGCGGCATAAATGCCGCAGCAAATCCTGATCGTTCGGCGCTGTGCTGATGGCAAGAGAGTACGATGGCCATGGGATTAGCCGTGCCCTTTGGGCCGCTGGCGCTGCGCTCGCGGTGCTCGCTCCGAGCCTGACGGCTCGCGCACCTGCGGTCTTCAGCCTACGGCCCACACACCCCGAACATACGTTGTAATCAGGCGTTAAGCCTTGCCTGGCTTACAAGCTGCCTAATACACCACAATCGGCGTACCGATGTCTGTCCAGTTGTAGAGGTCGGCCATATCATTCTCTGGCAGATTGATGCAGCCGTGTGAGCCGCCATTGAACGCCGCGGGATCCCAGTGTGGCAGATTCGTATCAAACCCGAACTCGGCGCGCCACCAGGCGTCATGGAGGAAGAACCCGTTGATCTCGTAGGCGATGGCATAGTTGATTGGCGTCGGCGCATACCAGAACGGCGAACCTTTCGGCTCTGGCGAGGTGAATTCGGTGTGGTAGAGCTTGTACATCGCGTAATGTAGGCCCGGCCATGAGGGCAGCTCAGACCGTCCCGTCGTCACCAAATACGATTTGATGTATGTGCCATTGTCATACGTGCGCATGACCTGTTCGCGCAGCGAGACGACAATGACTTTGCCGGTCAGACGATACGCGTTGATGAGCTGCAAGTCAGCGTCATGCGGCTGGTAGGCGTATTGTGGTTTGGCATAGGGGAGGTTATCTTTGAGCGCGCGAAGGTTGGTCGCCAGATCGTTGATTTCATCATCGGCGGACTGGTACGACTCCAGGGTCCTGGCGGCGGTCAGGTTGTCATGCGCGTCGCCGATGCCCACCCATTTATTCTGGTATTCGTAGTCAGCCGAATAGCTGCTGCCATCCCACTTGCTGGTCAACTGGATACTCGAGATCGCGTTCACCAGCTTCTGCAGCTGGGCATAGTCGCTGTAGGCCTTCGCCTTGAGCAATGGCAACGACATCGCATCGATCTGCTTACTAATCCTCTGGCCAAGCGAGAGGTAATCGGCCGTGCTCTTCGCCGACTTCAACTGAGCCACATCGTCGTCGTGCTGCTGCTGGAAGGTTGTTGTATCCTGGCCGTAGGTCTTGAGCAGGTCAATGCGCGCCTGGAAAGAGTCGAGCAGGGCGGCGCCGATATAGGGGGTCGCCTCGGCCTGGTCGGCCATCAGCTGGACGATCTGGCCGTCGATCACCTCAACCAGTTTGGCGTAGCGGTCGGCGGGCAGGCCAGCGCGAATCGCATCGAGATTTTGCTGGTACTCGACCTGCCCCATCGCGGAGTTCATCCCGGCGTTCTGCAGCGTGCGCAGAATCGTCTGGAAGTCCTGGAGCTTCTGGTAGGCTGGCCAGAGCGCGTGCAGCGCCGCCGTCTGTTGCTGCGCGGTCGTGTCTACTCTGGCAAAGTCGCCCACCGTCTTCGCGGTGCTGTAGTCCTGGGCCGCCTGGTCGAGCCGCGCCTGATAGACATCGATCTCGCTAAAGCCCTGGCCACGCAGTTGCGTGACCGCCTTCTCAAAGGCCTGAATGTCGTCGCTGGCCTGTTTCTGCAGTGTCTGCTGGGCATTCTGCTCCATGCCGACCAGTTGGTTGTAGAGCAGCGTATAATTGGCCGCGGCGTCCTGATAGTTGTAGTTGAAGCCACCCTCACCCGACGCTATCTGGCTTTCCTGCGAGACAATGGGTTGCAGCATCGAATCGGGCAGGCCGAGGGTCGTGCGCGCGTGCTTCAGCTCGTTATCGAGGCGTGCCTTGTTCTGTTGCGCCGCCTCCTGGTTGGGGTCGCTGCCACAGGCGGCCAGTGTCATAGTGACCACAACGACGATCAGCAGCGCCATGACCCAGCGGGGTGTGCGGCGGAGTGGGGTATTTACCGACAGGCGTCCAAACATGCTCGACCGAACCTCCTCGCGCCACACCGCGGAGTCACTACGAAGCGCGCATCATGCACATGGGCCTGCATTGGCGCGACGGAGACTCTCCTCATCCGTTCAACCGAATAAACGTACAGAGTAGCCCTGGGGAACATCAATCGCACGCGAGTACTGTGGGAGCGCGCCTTTCGAAGTTGGGTATATGCGCGCGCTCAGGAAACGGGAAGCCGCCCAGTTCACCCCTGAACAAGAAGAGTAACCTGGCGGCAACTTCCGTTTCCATAGTATGAGACGAAGCGGCTATCTGCTTCTGTGCTGTGGCTGGCTCAAAGAGATACGGATGAGCGTTACTGGCCGAACGGGCTGCCTCCACCGAGGCTACCTAGCCCGCCCATGCCGCCACCCATGCCGCCGAAGCGCCCCTTGCGGCCCTTCTTGCCGGGCTGCTGCATCGCCATCATCTGCTTCATCATCGTCTGCGCCTGCTTAAAGGAGGCGAGCAGCTGATTGATCTCCTGCGGGGTGGTGCCGCTGCCCTTGGCGATGCGGCGCTTGCGGCTGCCATTGAGGATGTCGGGGTTGTGGCGCTCCTCCATCGTCATCGAGAGAATGATCGCCTCGGTCTGCTTCATCTGGTCGCCTTCCAGCGCGGCCTTGACCTGCGGGTCGCTGAGCGCCTTGCCCATGCCGGGGATCATTTCGAGCAGCTGCGCCATCGGCCCCATCTTGCGCATCTGGCGCATCTGCTGCAGGAAGTCTTCGAGGTCGAACCGGCCCGTGCCCATCTTGCGGGCCATCTTCTCGGCCTGCTTCTCGTCGATCTGCTCGCGGGCGCGCTCGATCAGCGACATCACATCGCCCATGCCCAGAATGCGCTGCGCCAGCCGGTCGGGATAGAACTGCTCCAGCGCGTCGAGCTTCTCGCCCGTGCCCATGAATTTGATTGGCACGCCGGTCACCTGGCGGACGGAGAGCGCCGCGCCACCACGAGCGTCACCATCCATCTTGGTCAGGATGAGGCCCGTCAGCCCGACGGTCTTGTTGAACTCGTCGGCCACGCGCACCGCGTCCTGGCCAGTCATCGCGTCCACCACCAGCAGCACCTCCTGCGGCTGGGTGCGCTGGCGGATGGTGGCGACCTCGTGCATCAGGTCTTCGTCGATGTGCAGGCGGCCTGCCGTGTCGAGGATGAGGATGGTCAGCGCCTGCTCGCGCGCCCATTTGAGGCTGCGCTGGGTGATATCTACCGGCTTGTTACCCGCTGGCTCGACATAGACCGGGATATCGAGCTGCCGCCCAATCTGCTGCAACTGCTGAACGGCGGCGGGCCGCTGCATATCGGCGGCAACCATACCCGGCTTCTGGCCGTTCTTGCGGAACCAGTTGGCCAGTTTGCCTGCGTGGGTCGTCTTGCCAGAGCCTTGCAGGCCGACGAGCATGATGATGGTGGGCGGCGCGCCAGCGAACTGGATCTTGCCGCTGCCTTCGTCCTCACCGCCGAGCATCGTGACCAGCTCTTCGTGGACGATGCCGAAGATTTGCTGCGCCGCCGTGACGCCGCTGAGCACCTCCGTGCCGACAGCCGCCATGGCGCGCTCCTGCACGCGCGCGACGAACTGCTTGACTAGTTTGAAGTTGACATCGGCCTCGAGCAGCGCCTGGCGCACCTCGCGCATCGCCTCAGTCACGTCCTGCTCGGTGATCCGGCCCTTGCCGCGCAATCGCTCGAAGACACTATCGAGCCGCTGAGAGAGACTTTCAAACATCTAGTGGAACCTCCCATTTCTGGAGGAGAATAGTGCATCCATCAGCCCCGAAAGCATCAGGGCGGTATATGAAGACATACCAGAACAGTATATCATGGGAGATTGCCTACTCATGCGGAAACAGCACCACACTATCCTAACGTCTCTATGATCGGATGCTATACTGCTGTCGGGACGAGCCACCGAGTAAGGAGTCGCCGCGTTATGAACGACTTGCGACTTGGACGAAGGATATCTCTACGCCTGGCTGGAATCGCGTTGCTGGTGACGACACTGGCGCTGCTCGCGGGCTGCGCTGTGCCGCTGCCCTGGGTGCCCGCTTATAGCTCATCTTCATCGAGTATCCATAGTGTGCCTGCGCCAATTCCTTTTGAGTGGAAACGTGTGACGCCGCCACCCGCCACCCCACAACAGGCTTATGCGGTGGGCATGAGCCTGTTGAATATCTGTGGCAATCAGCCGCCTGCCAACACGACCACGACGACCCTCACCTGGCTGGTGGGCGGGCCGACGTATGGCGCTGTGCTGGCACGGGCCACGTGCGCGCAGGATGGGGGCGACGCCCACGAGGGTATCGCCCTTCTGCCGCTAGCGCTGGATAAGAGTGTGCAGCCGAGTTGCCCCGCCTGGGACATCGAAGGTGGTCTATTTGGAGCACAGCTTCCCACCGACGCGAAACTGGGACCGAATGCGTACCAGATTCCCTCCTGGCTGCCGCTGCCACGTGACACCTACGAGCCGGAGCAGATGGGTGGCGAAATAGTGTCATCGGCGTTGTTCGTGCTGGAGTCCAGCACGCGGCTTTTCATTACTGGCCGCTTTGCGGGGAGCGCGACCCGTCCCGACGGCGTGGAAACCGTCAGTGTCGGCGGGCGCGCTGGCTGGCAGGTGAGCGACCACGATATTGTCACGGTCACAGTCCCGCTGGCCGACGGCTGGACCTTCTTCTTCTCCGGCACAGCCGACGCCGCGACGATGCGGCATCTCACCAGCGCCTCGCTCGCCCACCTGGATACGCTGCTGCCCAAGCCATTGCCCGCGCCAACTGACTATCCGCAACCTACCCCTGCCTGTTAATCTGGGAGCCGCGCCTTCACCGTTTCCCAGATGAGGTCGGCCAGCGTGTCGGGGGGGTGGGCGGCATCCAGCACGAGGATGCGCGTTGGCTCGGCGGCGGCAAGCGCCAGGTAGCCCGCGCGCACCCGCTGGTGAAACGCCAGGCTCTCGGCGTCTATGCGATCCCAATCGCCGCCATCCACCGACGCTTCCACCTTGCGCGCCTGCCCCGCCTCGGCTGGTAAATCCAGCAGCAGCGTCAGGTCGGGGCGCAGCCCATCCGTCGCCATCTCTTCGAGCGTGAGAATGGCCGCCATATCGAAGCCGCGCGCCGACCCCTGATAGGCGCGGGTGGCGTCGGCGTAGCGGTCGCAGATGACAATCTCGCCCGCCGCCAGGTGCGCGCGGATCGCGGGAACGTGCTGGGCGCGCGCGGCGGAGAGCAGCAGCGACTCGGTCAGTGGCAGCATCTCTTCGGCGGGCGCGTCACCGGGCGCCCATCCAGCCTGCGAGAGCGCGATCCGGCTCGCCTCGGGGTGCAGCAGCAGCGCGCGAATCGCTCCGGCGAGCGGCGTGCCACCCGGCTCACGCGTCAGCCAGACGGCGCGACCATCCGCGCGCAGACGCTCGGCAAGTCGTTTTGCCTGGGTAGATTTGCCCGCGCCCTCGATGCCTTCCAGCGTTAAGAACATGCGCTCATACCTTCTGGTGGCCCGCCTTCACACCCTCGCTGCCATCCGCCAACTGGACGATCTCGAAGTCGCCAAAGAGGACAGGCGCCTCCTGCTGCATCACACGGCAGAGCTTGACGGCGAACTTGCGAATTTCCGGCTCAGCGCCCTCGCCCCCGCGCAGGGTGATGATCCAGCGCAGGGCCCGCGCGTTGGCGGAGAAGAGCATCTTCGTCTCGGTGGCGTTCGGCAGCACGCTCCGTGCCGCCTCTCTCGCCATCTTCAGCCGCTGCGTCCGCGGCAACTCGCCATGCTGCTGCTGCACCTTTTGCGCCAGCGCCGCCACAAGCTCTTTATATGCCTCGTGCGACGCCTCAACTGACTTCTGCCAGAGGTCATGCAGCTCCGGGTCGCCCGCGATGATCCCCGGCTCGACGAAGTCGGCGGTGGACTCGTCTACATAGCGTTGGCTAAGCTGCGAAACTCCCGTGCCAGCCCTGTGGCGCACCAGCTCATGGGTCAGGCTCCGCGAGACGCCCGTGAGCAGCAAGTCCCAGACGGCATGCTCCAGCACCGAGCCGTGTTCCTGGTTGATAAGATTGCCGATATAGTCGCTATTGGTCTTGCGAAACTGCTTGTCTCCCCACGACATATAACACACGCGACCCGCCAGCTCGACGATCAGCTCCGAGCTGTTCTCGGAGTCGGTCTCCCAGTAGGTCTCGTGATCGTTCAGGAAGCGCTGCACCTCGTCGTTGTTCAGCGTCTGGCGCCCCACGACGTAGATCTCTGGCTCGGTCACGATACGCATCGGCACGGCTCTCTTTCCCGGTGGACAGATGTATCGGCAGGTTGGTAGTATATAGCCATCCAGGACACTATGATACCATGCACCCGTCGCTTCGGGGCAACGGCATCGGGGCACGGCGCGCCAGGATGGCGATCTATGAAACGAGGAAACAAGCTGTGCTATCGCAATGGTTGCAGTACCTGTGGTTTATTCTGCCGGTCGTGGCGGTTCCCCTGGCCATTCTGCTTGGCGCGCGACGGACCAATGGGGCGATTATCGTCTGTTGCGCTGGGGCCATCCTCGCGGTTGCCTTCAGAGGATATCGGACGGCCAGCAGTCCCATTGATTTTAGCTCAGGCGGAGGATATGGAACATTGGATACCATCGTCTCTCAAGTAGGCGGGAGCCTGCTGCTTGCCGCGTGGACACTCGTCCTCGCGCACGCGGCGCAGGCGCGGCGGTGGTGGTGGTTCGCAATTTTCGTCGTCGCTGGCTTTCTGTCTTACGCCACTCAGCTTGTGTCCGAATTGCTGCCGGTAATGACATGCTAACTCAATCCGTCAGGATTCACAAGCCTTACCAGCTGTCCCGCACCGAATCAAGCGTTGCTGGCGCTTGTCACATTGGAAGAGACCAGCGGCCCCACCGTCGCACTCATCTATGTCTTGCGCGCTCCTGGCCGCCGCCAGCGCCGGTTGCCAGAAGGGCTGGTTGTCTCGTCGCTCCGTGAAGAAACGCGGTCGGGAGAGGATGTCGTCTCAGCAGACTGACTCCTCCCCCACAGACACGTGACCGAAAGCCAGGAGAAATCTACTGCTCGTCGGCGGGTAGCTCGGTGCGTCGCCGCAGATCGAGGCCGGTGTCGGGATCGAGATTGGCCATGTGGGCGATCTCCTCTTTGCTGGCATGGCCAAGCTGCGTATCCATCTCTGCCACCATCGAGGTCGTGTCGGTATCGATCGGCACGAGCTTCTCGACCACTTCCTCGCGCACCACCTGGCCATCCACCACAATCTGCCGCTTCATGCGGATGCGCTTCATCAGCGGGCCAGAGGTCGGCGACGCTTCAACAGTCGCTTCCGGCGCAGCCTCAGCGGTCGCCGGTGGCTCGGCGGCCTGAGCCTGGGCCGCGAGGTATCCTGCGCCCGCGCCCGCGATGGCGGCGTCCGTCACCGGGACAATCGGCGGCACATACGTCTCATCCGGCAGATTCACGTAGACCGCCTGCGTCGGGTTGGCCTCCACATCGGCCACCAGCCCGGCGTGTGGCGCGTGCGGATGCGCATCCGTGGCGTCGCGCATCGTGGTCGAGGCGTCTACCGCCAGTGGCGCAACGTCAGCCGCTGCCGCCGCCGTTGCGACGGGTTGGTCGTCTGGCAGCGTCACATATTGCGGTGTCGCGCCCGCGCCTTCCACATCGGCTATCGCCTCGGTCGGGGGGACGTAGGCATGATGGTCGGTCACATCCATGGCGTTGGCGGCCAGATTCAGCGGCGGATGGTCGGGCCAGGTGGCCGCCTCGGCCTCGCGGGCGGTCGGGATCGCCATCGGCTGCGTCGCGTCGGGCGCGCGGTCATACTCATAGCTATCGGTGACCGTGTTTGCCGTCTCGGTATGCGTATGGGTGACGTACTCCGGCGCAGGCATGTCGAGCGTATCGTCGGCGGAGGGATCCGGCGCGCCGGAAACCGTCGTCTCACTCCAGGTCTTGGGGGCGCCGGGCGTTGTCGCGTTCGGGTCATCGCTGATGAGCCGCGTGGTCGAGGAGTCGAACTCCTCCATGAGCGCGCTGTTGTGCTCGCCAGCCATCGCCCGTGCCGCCGAGACATCCTCCGCGGTGATCCCGCCCGCCGCGGCTGCGCCAGCCGCTCCAGCCGAGCCGGTCATTGCGGCATCGAGCCGCGTCACCGCGTCCGTCAGCGCCGTGGTGTCTGTCAGCGCGCCCGCGCCAATCAGGCTTTCGGCCAGCGCGAGATTATGATGTCGCACCTTGTCATCCACCTGGAAGAGCTCGATGCCCTCCCAGATGAGGGCCACCACCACCAGCACGGCGACCAGCACGGTGATCGGCAGCGAGGGCAGCCCGCCCAGCACGCCCACGACCACGGCAATCGCCGCCACCACAGGAATAATCAGATGGGCAAGACCGCGCGCCCACTCTCCCAGATACATATGATGTACGCCAAAGATGCCCAGAAAGAAGCAGGAGAGGAACGCCGTAGTCTCGTTCTTTGCGCTCCGGCGATACTGGCGGCCGAGTTGTTTGCGCTGGTCTGCGGGTAGATTCGCAGCCATGCGCTCAAAATCCACTGACATGAGGTGTCACACTCCTCTTTCAGACGCTCCGAGCCAACGACGCCGCGTGCGCCGCATACGATAAATACCCCAGACACCGCTCGCCGGGAACATCGAAACCCGCCATTTGATGAATAGCCTGATGAAGATAGCGTGTGGCACGCGTACAGGCGCACGGCCATTCAGGCGTACCTTAGCATAGCGGGCCGTCACAGTCAATTGTGCCGATTGACCGCGAAGATGAGACACGTCTATACTCTCTGGGCAGAGAAGGCATACAGCGTCAGGAGCTTCTCGATCTGCCTGGATTCGTGAGGAAATGAGGGAATATTCATGGATGCCACTGTCGCCCCAGCGGTGGACGGCTCGGCGCGCGCGGGCGAGGTTGTGCTCGCCACGACCGGGCTAACAAAGCGCTACTCGAAGCGGCTGGCCGTCAACGGATTGAGTCTCGACGTGCGGCGTGGAGACGTTTTTGGTCTGCTGGGGCCGAACGGCTCTGGCAAATCCACGACGCTCCGCATGGTGCTGGGGCTGGTCTGGCCGACCGCTGGCTCGATCTCGCTCTTCGGTGGCGACCACAGCCAGAGCGATCAGCGTCGCGCGGCGCTACGGCGGATAGGCGCGGTGGTTGAGCAGCCAGCATTCTATCCCTATCTCTCCGGGCGGCAGAACCTGCGCGGCGTCGCCATCTTCGCCGGATTGCCCAACTCGCCCGAATCACGCAGGCGTGTGGACGAGGCCATTGGCTATGTCGGCCTGAGCGAGCGCGCCGACGACGCCTATCGCAAATATTCGCTCGGCATGAAGCAGCGGCTTGGCATCGCGGCGGCGTTGCTCACGCAGCCGGAGCTGGTGGTGCTGGATGAGCCGACCAATGGCCTCGATCCAGCGGGCATGGTGGAGGTGCGCGCGCTGATCAAGCAGCTTGCGCAGCGCGGCATCACTGTGCTGCTGGCCAGCCACCTGCTCCACGAGGTACAGCAGGTCTGCACGCGCGTCGCCATCATGAAAGAAGGCACGCTGCTGGCGCAGGGCGAGGTAGGCGACCTGCTTTCCACTCAGATAGGTCTGCAACTGGGCTTCGCCGATCCCGAGCAGCTCGCGCGGGCGCTGGCGGCGCTCCAGGGGGCGGCGACCCTCCCCTGGCTCCGTGGCGCGAGCCTCTCGGCTCCAGAGTCCGGCGCCTGGGTTCCTCCAGGCGGCCAGATACTGTTTGTCGATGCGCCGCTGGAGCGCGCGGCGGATGTCAACGCGCTGCTGGCGGAACAGGGCATCTTTGCCGCTGAATTGCGCCGCCGCGAGGGCAGCCTCGAACAATACTTCCTGGCGCTCACCGGCGACAGCGGCGATGGTGCGCCATCGTCTGCCGCGTCACCGTTACCATCCATGTCGCCCGTTTCGTCGTCCACACCCCCGCAAGGAGGTATCGCATGAATCCTACCGCTCCCCAGGCCGGCGCCGGTGCGTCCGTTCTTCCCGCGCCCGCTGGCATCTGGGTCTCTGAGGTGTTTCGCCTGACGCGCTGGGAGCTCTATCTGGCGTGGCGACGTGTGATGGCGAAGGTGCTGATCATTCTGGTGGTGGTGTTCTATGCCATCGTGATTGGCTTCATCTCCATAGGCATTTCTTCGATCATAAATCAGCCGATACAGAGTTATCAGTGTCCGCCAAATGCCACCGACTGTCAGGCGCCGTCAACAGAACAACTCAAGGCTGAGAGAGATAGCGCGCTTGCGCCGCTGACAGATATTGTCACTTTCCCCACGTCTCTTGGGTTCGCTGCGTCATATACGCGCGTCGTCGGGCTGATATTGCTCTGCATCCTGGCAGGCACGCTGGTAGGCAGCGAATATGGATTCAGCACGCAACGGCTGGCATTCTCGCGCGGTACCAGTCGGCTCCAGATGTTAACGGCGCAGGCAATAACCCTAGCGGTGATTTCGATGATCCTCGCCGTAGGTATGCTGCTGGTGGGAGCACTGGTGGGTCTGATCGTAGGACCCGCTTTCGGAATGGCCGTTTCCGCACCATCGTTTGGCGGCTGGATGGAGATCATCAAGTTCTTCTTTGCGTTCTCGTTTAGTCTGTTTGCCTATGCGCTGGTAGCGCTTGCCGCTGCAACGTTGGGCAAAAGTACAGCCGCGGGAATTGGGTTAGCACTCGGTTGGTTCTTGCTCGAGTTTATTGTCGGTGGGATACTAACCAATCTGGCCCCGCTACTGCTGCAGAACGATACCGGCAAGATGCTTCAGCACATTCCCGACTGGTTCCTTGGCAGCAATGTCGGGGCGCTGCTGGGCTATGCCGGGCAATATCCCATTGGTCTGGCGCCGACGCCCAGCGCCGATTTTACGTTAGCGCGGGCATTGATCATCTCGCTGGTCTACTGCGCAATCTTCTTCAGCGGCAGCTACCTCTTGCTGAGCCGCCGCGACGTGACTGAGTGACGTGACTGAGTGACGTGACTGAGTGACGTGACTGAGTGACGTGACTGAGTGACGTGACTGAGTGACGTGACTGAGTGACGTGAC